>Ga0308004_10000961_pt1 | contig 12793 bp, 11 predicted proteins | sample Neamet38_FD_203156 | JGI IMG/M metagenome (GOLD analysis project Ga0308004, IMG submission 203156) | Marine microbial communities from water near the shore, Antarctic Ocean - #38 | ecosystem: Environmental > Aquatic > Marine > Unclassified | place: Southern Ocean | collected 2014-06-06 | reverse complement strand
TTCTTCCTATAGAGCCGTGGTAGACCACCACGTTGATAGGCTGGATGTGGAAGCGCAGTAATGCGTGTAGCTGACCAGTACTAATAGCTCAATTGGCTTGATTTATGCACTGAAAAAAATTTTTATGAAAAAACTGATATTATATATTATTATTTTTGTTACAGGTGTTAGCCACGCCCATGCTTATATTGATCCATTTACAGGTAGTTTTATTATACAAGCCTTGGGAGCGCTATTTACTACAATAATTCTTTGGCTTGGGTATCCAATCAAAGTATTTAAAAAAATTTTAAACAAAATATTAAAAAAAAAAAAGAAACCTGAGAACAAAAGACAGGATGAAAAAATTTAATTTATTCTCAATTAACAAAATAATTTTTATATCATTTATTTTTGTTGAGTCATTTTTTTTTACTTTAAGGCTACCAGCTTCAATGATCCCAGAAAGAGGGGAGTCTTACATTGCTTTAAATAGATTTACAGTTTTTGAAATTATAATTTCAATCACAGTGTTATTTCTTTTTTCTGTAATTTTATTATATTTGATCGGCTTCATTGCTAAAAGATTTTTATTATTAAATAAAACTTTAGAGGCCTTAATAATTTCTTTTGCTCTAGGGTTATCATTTAAAATTGTTTTTGATGCTGCTGATTACTCATGGTTTTTTGTAGGATATAGAAATTTCTACCCTTTGTTAAATGAAAATTTTTTAGTCAATTATTTTAGTTTTTTCTGGTTTATAATTCCTTTTTTACTTTCTTTGTTCATTTTATTGTTACTTAACAATACTGAAAAACTTTACAAATTTATAAATTCATTTGCGGTAGTCTTTTTTTGCATTATGATTTGGCAGACATATTCATTGGCAAGTTTACACTCAAGTTTGTCAGCAAAAAAAGATTCTATTGAAGCTCAAAATTTAAATAAAAAAAAAGTATTATGGATATTGTTCGATGGATTTGACCCTGGCATCGCTTTTTCAGAATTAGATAACCCATACGAAATGAGCAATTTTGAGTCTCTTAAAAAGCAGAGTGTACATCATTCAAAAATGTACCCTCCTGCAAAAGACACCTATTTTTCTATTCCAGGTATGCTCATGGGAAAAAATGTTTATGGTTCTCGTTATGAGGATTATAAATTTTCGATACTTGATAAAAATGGAGAAAAAATTGGTTTTAATAAAGAAAATTCAATTTTTGGAACTCTAGAAAATAGAGGCTTGTCATCTACAATAACTGGTACGGGTTTTCATTCTTATTGCAAATTGATAAAAGTTAATGAATGTGAGGTTTTTAACGAACCAATAAAATGGTATGATGGTATTTTACATATTACTCATTATAAATTATTTAAAGTACATTTCTTAAAAATTGGTTCTCACAGAGATATAAATCCACCAATAATTAAAAAAATGTTTGAATACATAAATTCTGAAGACCCTACGAATTTTTTGTTTGTTCATAATAGAGTTCCACATTTATGTCATAAGTGCGTAGACGGTTTTTCTGGAATGGGTCAAAGGCAATTAAGTTCAAATCCTAAAATTAATAAAAAAATACTTAACCTCTATGAAGAAAGAACAGAAGGGTATTTAATCAATTTAAAATTTGTAGATTTCCTTGTAGGAAAAATATTTGAAGACTTGAAAAAAAATAATGACAAATATTTAAAAGGAGAAACATTAATTATTTTATCATCTGATCATTGGTCTAAAGAACAAATAGATTTCAAAACTCGAAAGTTTGATGCAAACAAACCTTATCCATCATTATTTTTTGCTAAAATTTTAGGTGATGATAGTAAATTTGAATTGTCAGAACCTGATAGCAGCATACATGTAAGTGAACTTATTGATCTATTCTTTCAAGATAAGATTAATGATCACAGCGATATAAATAATTTTTTTAAAATGAAAAATGGATACCAAATCTACTTTAGTAAAGATATAAAGTTTATAAATGAAGGTGATTTGAATTGATTGATTTTATAGATCAATTAATAGTAATTATTTTTTAATATAGGCTCCATCAATTTTTTTACTTTCTTTTGGTATAGGTGTAAAAATTCCTTTTTTTTTGATATAATCAAAAAATTGATCTTTTTTTTTTGAATTTGAATATTTGTTCATCTCTTTTCTTTTATAGGTAACATAATCTATATAATTATTTGAATGTTTCCCAATTCCACCATATCTCGTGGTAATACATTGGCGATAAACTGATTCTTTATTTTTAACATTTAATAGAGTTGCATGATGATACAACGTACATAAAAATACTATACAGTCCCCAGCTTCATATTTGATTGTGACACCATTTAATTTTGTAATTAATTCTCTAAAAAATTTTAATATTTTTTTATTTCTAGTTTTAAGATGTAGATATCTTAAAATGTTAGAAATAGTGTGTCTATAGCTCAATTTGTGAGAGCCAGGAATAACATTCAAGCCAGTCCCACAATCTTCACTTGAGTGAAGATATGTAATTGCTGTAACAACATTATACTTTATATTGGGATCCCAATCAGGACCAATACCTGTTGTCCTACAGGGTGAATCTCTATGCCAGCTTGAGTCATTGTTGGGGTTTGAGCCCGGGTCTAACAACCCCAAATCATGAACAAAATAAGCTTTTTCACATAATAATTCATTTATATCATTAATTAATTTTGGATTTGAAACATAATCCCACAAATCCTCATCATCATATTCTGAATAACCTTTAAATGCATTTGTATCAGAAGTTCTAATCTTAAAATTCCCCTCTTTGTCAATAGATGCAGCATTTTGATTTATAAATGAATATCTTTTTTTAGTTATGGAGTCTTTATACTTTTTAACTTCTTGCTTATTTAATAAGTTTTTAATTACATAAAAACCATTTTTAGAAAAATCTTTTTTATTAAATAATTTCATTAGTAATTTAAAATTTTCTTACTTTTTTTAAAATATTTTTTCCAAAAAAAATTAAGTCTTTATTGTAATCAAAAAAAGTTAAAGCAACACCAGATGTATTTGCTTTATAAATTTGATTCAACTGTTCTAAAACATCATTTTTATTGCCTATAATAGTGTAGCCACCTAAAGATCCAGAAATTTGTTGTTTTACTTGCTTTAAATAACTCGCTAAAATATCTTTTTTGGCCCACTCCAAGTTCCCTATAAAATTATCAACTGCAGATGTGTCTTGTTTTTTTTTGCTATATAGATCGTAAAATTCTTTAGCTTCAGCACGGGAGCTCTTGCAAATTATATGAACTGGAGAAAAAATTTTTATTTTATTTTTATTTTTTTTACCAAGATTAATAATATCTTGATTATTTTTTTTTAGTGTTTCGAGTTTACTAAACATGGTTAATAGTATGTCAAATTTTTTAGAAGCAAACTCACGACCATTTTTTGAAAAGCCAGCAGAGATTTTTAAAAAGTTTTTTTGATTGACCATTTTAGGATGACATTGTGCATCTTTAATTTTAAAAAAGTTGCCATTAAATGAAAACTTATCATTCTTTTTTTCCAGGAGCTTTAAATAAATTTTAAGCCACTCATTTCCAAATTTATATCGATTTATAGAGGAAATCTGTTTATCAATATTAAACATTTCATATTCAGACTTATTCCACCCACAAACAATATTAATACCAAATCTTCCATGACTAATATTATTAATAGTTGTTGTTGCTCGGGCAGCAAATATTGGATTTACGAAAGCTGTATGAACAGTAGAAAAGAGATAAATCTTTTTTGTTATTGATGCAATAGCAGACATTAATGTAAAAGTTTCATAAGCGTTCTTGTGTGGTCTTGTTATTCCACCCCAGTCGTTCCACCTAGCTATAGGTAGCAAAAAATCTAATCCCATTTTATCTGAGGCTATAGTAATTTTTTTTATTTTATCCCATTCAGCAAGCCATCTATTCTTATGAGTGGTTAAGGTTACCCCATTACTAGCGTTGAAGGCAAACAAACCTATTTTGAATTTTTTTGATTGCATTATTATATGTATTAATATTAAAAATTAAGATTATAGATATAATTAATAATTTCAATATCTTATTAATATTATAAAATGCAAATTAAGAGTCAGACTCATAAATTTTTTTCAACTGTAAAAAAAAATCTTTATAATTCAAATTTAAATCTTGTTAAAAATAATGATAAGATACTAACTTATTCAGAGGCTAAAGAAAAAGTCAGTAAAATAATTTATAAACTAAAAAAAATTAAAAAAAAAAAAATTGCCATATTTTCAGATAAATGTGCAAATTACTATGTTTCCGTATTGGCAGTTTTATTTAGTGGTAACGTTTGGGTGCAGATTTCACCCAGCATGCCACATAATAGAATAAAGCAAATTTGTAAAATTGCAGATATAAAATATGGAATTTATGATGAAAGTTTTGGAAACAAAAAGCAAGTTAATAAGCTAAAATTAAATATTTACGATTTAAAAAAAATATTAAGAAATAACAAAAAATTAGAAATTAGAATACCTGACGTTGATGTGAAAGATACATCTATGATTTTTTTTACATCTGGATCGACCGGGGTGCCTAAAGGAGTCGAAATTTCATATGAAAATTTCACTAGTTGTCTTTTTCATCAATTCAAAAATTTGAAGTATAGAAAAAATAAAGAAATTTTTTCTGATTATCATGATGTATCTTTTGTAATGAGTTTAGTGGTAATTTTTCCAGCAATCTACTTAAATTGCACTATATCACCATTAGTTGAAATGAATGATAAAATGTTTCCAGTAGAGCATCTAAAGAGCAATAAGATTACTGTGCTAATAACAGTGCCTTCATTTATCTTGTATTTAAAGGAACACTTGAAGAAAAAAATTAAATTAAATAACTTAATTTTATGTGGTGAAAATTTTCCGTCAAATATTCTTAAACTTGTACAGTCAAAATTTAAGATTAATAATTTATTTAATCTTTATGGTTCAACAGAAACATCACCGTGGGCTTTTTTTTATAATTTTAAAAAAAAAGATACAGCTTTAATCAAAAAATATGGCCAAGTTCCCATTGGTAAACCTTTTAACAATATTAATATTAGATTTGAAAATGACAATGAACTTTTGATAAATGGCAAAATTATCTCCAAAGGTTATTTCAAAAATAAAAAAATAAATAAAGAAAAATTTATTTATATAAAAAATAAAAAATTTTATAGAACAGGGGATATAATAAAAAAAGAAAAAGATGTTTATTTTTGTATTGGAAGAACAGATACACAGGTTAAACTAAGAGGATATAGAGTTGATACAACCGAAGTAGAGAGTCATATAAAAAAAATTAAAGAAATTAATTATGCATTTTGTTTTTTAAACGAAAAAACAAAAGATCCTTTCTTAGTTCTTGTTATTATTACAGATAAAAAATCTATAAATGAAAACCTAGTCACCAATCATTTAAAAAAGTATGTGCCAAATTATATGATACCGAAAAAGATAATATTAATGAAAAGAATAAAATTTAATAAAAATGGAAAAGTAGACAAGATTTATTACAGGAATAAATTTTAATGCCAAAATTTTTAAAAAAAGAAAAATTTGAATACGTAATAATTTTCTCTGAACTGTATAAAGTTTTTTTAAAAAATGATCATAAAGTAGTGTTAAAAAAAATACTTGAATTGATCAAAATCTTGATAAAGAGCAATAAAACTATAATTTTACCTACATTTAACCTAAATTTTCCAAAAACCAAAAAAACAGGTTTTTCTGATAAATATATTATGACTGGCTATTTAAATAGTTTTTTAATTAAGAAATTAAAATTTAAGCGAACCATAAGACCAATGTATAATTATGCTATATTAGGACCAAATGCAAAAAAGTTATTATCATTAAAGCAAAAAACTGCTTGGGGTGAAGACTCAATTATTGGTTTCTTAGTTAATAATAATTGTCTTGGGATGGGCTTAAATATAGATAAAACAAAATTTAATTGGCTAGCAATACATTATTGTGAAGAAAAAATTGGAGTTCCATATAGATATTATAAAAAATTTTCAGGAAAAAATGTGAATTTGAATAAAAGAGTTCATGAAAAAATGTATGTGAGAGATTTAAAGAGTGGTCTTGTTGAGAATGGAAAAAAATTGAATAAAAAATTGATTAAAAATAAAAAAATAAAATCAAAAAAAATTATAGGACTGGACATAACTTATGTCAATTTAAGAGAATATAGTATAGAAGCTGAGAAGTTTATTAGAAAAGATCCATACTCTTTAGTAACCAATGAAAAATAATATTAAAAATATTCTACTTAAGAATTTTCCACGTTTAAAAAAAATCAAGTTTATTGAAAATGATGATTTAATTAATAATGGAATACTTGATTCACTTGAATTAATAAAACTTTTAACTATTTTAAAAAAAGTTTATAAGTTTGATTTAAAGAAATATCAAAAAAAAAATAATAATTTTAAAATAAAAAATTTAGAAAACTTTATTTAAAACAAAATGTATAAATGGCTAAAAGATTTATTTCCACTTAATAGGTCTTTAACTGGTGAGGGTAATAGGTTAACCATAAAATATTTTAAAAAAATTAATCCTGAATTAAAAAATATTAAGTTTAAATCAGGAACAAAAGTATTTGATTGGATCATTCCACTAGAGTGGAACGTTAAGGATGCGTATATAAAACATATTAAATCTAAAAAAAAATATGCAGAATTCAAAAAAAATAATCTTCATCTTGTCGGCTATTCATGCCCTCAAAATAAAATAATAAATTTAGATGAACTAAAAAATAAAATTCATACAGATAAAAAAGATCAAAATGCTATTCCGTACATAACATCATATTATAAAAAAGATTGGGGGTTCTCTCTTTCAAGAAAGCAAAAAAAAAGCCTTCCGAGTGGAAAATATAAAGTAGTCATCGAATCATCTTTGAAAAAAGGATATTTAGATATGTGCCATGGAATCCTAAAAGGAAAAAGTAATAAAGAAATTATGTTTTCATCTTATATTTGCCATCCATCAATGGCTAATAATGAATTATCAGGTCCAGTGTTATTGAACGCAATAATGCAATATATAAAAAAAAATCACAAAAAAAATTATTATACGTACAGATTTTTGTTAACCTCAGAAACAATAGGCTCGATAGCATATCTTTCTAAATATCATAAACTTTTAAAGAGAAAGGTTATATGTGGATACAACCTTAGTTGTGTTGGTGACGAAAGAGCCTATAGTCATATTAAAAGTCCAACGGGTGATAATCTTGCAGATATATCCTTATCATCATCGTTAATTAACTTGAATACTGTAAAAGAATATAGTTTTTTGCACCGTGGTTCAGATGAAAGACAATATTGTTCGCCTGGCATTAATCTTCCATTTTGTACTTTTTCCAAATCGAAATTTGGTGAATACCCAGAATATCATACAAGCAAAGATAATCTTTCGCTTGTAACAGAAAAAGGTTTGCAAGAGTCTTTGGATGTTTTTAAAAATATTATTGATGTATTTGAAAATGGTTCAATACCAGAAAATAAAGTGATATGTGAACCACATTTGAGTAAACATAATTTGTATCCAACAATATCTACAAAAAATAATTATACTTCAAAATTAAATACAAGACTTGATCTAATAGCATATTCAGATGGTAAAAGAAATTTATTTCAAATAGCTAAGTTAATTAATAAACCATTATATGAGTTAAATAAAGAGCTTAAATTACTTACTAGAAAAAAAATTCTATCAGTTAAATATATTTAATTTGATAATGTTAAAAAAGAATCAACAAATTTCAATAATTACAAGCTTTACTTATTTACATGTTCATCTAACCACTCATGAGTTTTTTTACAAAAAATTAAAAAAAAAATACAAAATAATTTCATTTATCAATATTGATAACTTAAATTTTTCTTCAATAAAAAATTCAAGAATACCCACTCAAATAATTAAAAAAATGAAAAATTATAAATTAATCAATCCAAAAACTAATAAAGAATTTTTAAATCATTTTAAAAATAAAAAAACTATATTAATCAACGCATTTAGCAGACACTTTATAAATTTTAAGATATTTTTTTTACTTAAAAAAACTAGGTGCAAACATATAATGATAAGTAATTTAGGAAATTTACAAGGAAGCTTTATTAAAAATGCAAGAAAAGATAGTTTAGAAAATTTTATAAAGATTTATATTAATAATAAAATTATACCCAAGCTTCTTATAATACTAGGGAATTTAAATATTATACCAAAAATTGATATTAGATTTTATTCTAATAAATTAATTTTAAAAAAAATTTTTAGTTCAAAAATAACTAAGTTTCTTTATGAAAATAAATTTTTTTATACAAAAAAAATAATTGAGGTTAATAGTAAAATTTATGATGAACTAGTTGAAAAAAAAATTAAAAGTAAAAATAAATATATAACTCTTATTGATCAAGATATTAACTATAGACACTTAATCGAAAAAAATAAAAAATTTTATGACAAGAGTGAACTTGCTGAACATTATAATAGATTAAATTATTTTTTATCTTCTATGAAAAAAATCTTTAAGAAACCTATTAAGGTTGCAATACATCCCTCGTATAATCAAGAGGTAATCACAAAATATCTTAGAAAATACAAGGTAATAAAATATAAAACATATGATCTAATTAATGATTCAGAATTAGTTATTAATTTTGGATCAAGCACAATCGCACACGCCCTACTATTAAATAAAAAAATAATCACTTTAACATCAAAGTTTGTACCCAATTCAGAAATATACTCTAAAAAATTAGATTTATTTAAAATCAATATTTTTTCATTTAAAGGTATTACAAAAAAAAAGTTATTACAAAATTTAGGTTTTAAAAATATAAAATTAAAAAATTACATAAATAATTATCATATTATAGATAAAACAATTCCTGGATATAAGAAAATATTAGACAATATTGATATTTTATTTAAAAACTTTTAACTAATCTTTATTTAATTCATTCTTTTAAAATCAGAGTTACAGACAGGTCCTTTTAGTAATTTTTTTAATTCATTATTGGTATTATTTTTTTTAATTACTTTAAATACTTCATTAAGATTATCAAAATATTTTTCTAAATTAGCATCATTATGATCAATACAAACATAAACTGATTGTCCCGCTAAAATATTTTTTTTTAGCATTTCTTGTGTTATGAAAGTTTTATAAATTAAATTATCTTTTTCTTTAAAGTAAAAGTTAGGTAAAGATTCTATTCCTCTCACTTCTATATCTATATTATTTTCCTTAGAGATTTGAAGCCATTTCCTTTTTATTTTTTTTCCAATCTCCGAAATTATTTTCCAACTTTTAATCTTTTCCATTTCTCTTAGTGTTTCCAGTCCTGCTACGGGACCAATTTTGTCAGACCAAAATGTACTGCTCATAAAAGTTTCTTGTGCAAAATCCATTACTTCTTTTTTTCCAACTATAGCTGTTATCGGATAACCATTTCCTAATGCTTTTCCATAAAGGGCAATATCAGGGACTACATTAAACTTTTTATATAGACCACCAAAAGTCTCCCTGAAGCCAGACGTACACTCATCAAATATTAAAATTATATTATTTTTGGTGGCTAGTTTTCTGATTTTTTCTAAAAAATAATTTTTAGGATCATAGTTTCTTTTTACTTCAATTTTTATAGCAGCTAGATTATGTTTTTTGACGATTTCATCTATTTGTTTAAAGTTATTGTATTCAAACGTATATATTGTACTTTTTAAATTCAGAGGAACACCTAGAGGGTTCAAATTTTTTAACAAGTGAGTATTTAAGTTATTTTTATTTTCTAAATTTGCAGCTAGATACCAATCATGCCAGCCATGATAACCACAAACAGCTACTTTTGTTTTACCTGTTGCGGCCCTAGCTAATCTTATTGAAATAGAGTTAGCATCAGCACCAGTTTTGCAGATTTTAACTTTTTCTGCCCACTCGTTAATTGATAATAATTTTTCACTAAACTCGACTTCCACATATGAGTTTAGTGTCGACATGTTACCACTCTTAATTGCTGTAATAACCTTATTATCAATCTTATTGTTCGCATATCCTAAAATATTCGTACCAACACCCATTAAAGACATATCAAGATATTTTTTTTTATCTAGATCCCAGATAAAACACTTTTTAGATTTTGAATAATATGAAGGCCAGTGATCTGGTAAAAAATTTTCAGAGTTCTTTGAAAAAAACATATTACCACCAGGTATAATTGATTTTGCATATTTCCAAAGTTTAGGTCCATTTCTCATTTTACTACCGAAATTTCTTGTCCCTACCTGGGGTTTTATCTTTTTATTAATTATAAAATTATTAACAATATCATTAAAATTAAAGTGGATATTAGGATAAAATTTTTTTACTATTTCTTTTATGGGCTTCAAATCATTCTGCTCATCTACTGTTAGCCTATAATTAGAATAATCTTTATTATTTACAAAATTAGCTTTTGACACATTTTTGCTATGAATCATATAAGGGGTAACATCCTCTCTTTCTCTCAAATTTTTAGATTTTTTCCATGCTTCTTTCAGAATTTTTTTTGAAAAAATTTCTATATCAAATCCATCTGGAAAAGTAGGTGGATTAACATTGGAACAATAGTCTACTTTTTTTTTTTCAAATAAATTTATTACTTTATCAACAATGCTAGAGTCTATAAGTGGACAATCTCCTGTAATTCTAACTATATTTTCAAATTTTTTATATTTTAAAGACAATTTATAGAATCTATTTAATACATCGTCATTATCTCCAAAAAAAATGTCACATTTAAGCTTGTCCGCAATTTTTTTTAACTCTCTATCCTCTTGATTTTTTGTTGTTGCTATTACTATCTTAGATATCTTTTTAGACTTTTTTAATCTTAAAACTAAAAATTCAATTAAAGAAATATTATTAATCTTTTTTAAAATTTTTTTAGGAAATCTTTTTGAGGATAGTCGTGCTTGAATAAAAGCGATAGTATTTAAATTTTTGGCCATAAATAAGGGTATATCAATTCCTCAGAATTTGAACACAAAGATTTTCCTATTTTAAATTTTTTTATTAATCTTATGTTTAATATTTCTTCTAATTGCTTTTTGCTATTCATACCCAGTATAATCTTTCTTTTTATTTTTTTAAGAAATATAGCATTCATAATGCACAGGTTTGTACCACTAATTTTGTTTTTTTCTTTAATCTTATCAAATTTATTAAATAATTTTTTCCATTTCAAAAAATATTTAGGTCTGCTATTTTTCTCTAATGTTAACAATCCCTGTAAAAATATTGATCTGATATGTATTTCTATTTTCTTTTTATTTACAATTTTTACAAATTCTTTGGATAAAATCCTCTGATCAAACAAATTAAATGGAGCTTGAATTATGTCTAAATTATATTTTTTAATTATTGGCATAGTTTTTATTGGATCATAAATTGATATACCTATTTTTTCTGTTTTTTTACTAATCTTTAGAGATAACAAGCATTCATAAATTATTTTACTATTAGCCGTTCCCAAAACTTCACCAGCATGTAATAAAATACAATAAAACTGTTTTATTTTCAGGTTTTTTAAAGATTTATCTACCTGATCATAAATAATTTTTTGAACAATATTTTTTTTTTGTATTTTATCAAAGTTGGGTAATTTTATTTTTGATATTATCTTAAATTTCTTTAAGCCTATTTTCCCCAATTTTTTTTCCACTCCCCTATAAGCATTTGCAGTATCTATAAAATTGATGCCATTTTTTTTTGCATATTTTATTATCTCAAATTGCTTTTCGGAGTTAGGGTTGTGTTTTTTCGTTAACCCGTATCCACTTTGAAAGGAAGCTGTTCCTATTATGAGGTTTTTTTTTACTTTGTCTAAAAGCATTTTTAATTAAACACTACTTGGAAATAATAATTTTTTTTTTATAATTTTCCTAAGATCACTCACACTTAGAAAATTAGAGTTATTTTGACTTGTGTAGCTAAAGCCATCTTTTACCTTCTTCGCCTTATATTTTTTACAATATTTATCTATTTCTGCAGGATTATTTGTGGGCAATATTAAATAACAATCTTTCAATTCTACCGTATTGTAGCTCTCGTAAACACTTATTAATTCTTCATGAATTTTTTCACCTTGTCTAATTCCAATAACTTCATTTTTATTTTGGGGGGATATAGCTTTGATTAAGTCTACAATTTTAAAACTTGGAATTTTAGGAATGAATATTTCACCACCATTATTTTTTTGAAGAGACTTAAATACAAGTTCTATTGCCTCTTCTAATGAAATATTAAATCTTGTCATTCTTTCATCGGTTAAAGGTAATTTATTTCCTGCTAAGTGTTTCTTCAAAAAAAGGGGAACAACTGAACCTCTACTACCCATAACATTACCATACCTAACAACAGAAAAATTAATATCTCTTTTACCTTTAATATTGTTTGCGGATATAAAAAGTTTTTCAGAACATAGTTTTGTGGCACCATAAAGGTTTACTGGTGAAGAAGCCTTATCAGTTGAGAGAGCTATTACTTTTTTAACATTAGAGTCTAGTGCTGCTTCAATTATATTCTGAGAGCCAAGAATATTAGTTTTTATAAATTCAAACGGGTTATATTCAGCCGTTGGTACTTGTTTAAGAGCAGCAGCGTGGATTATTATATCCATATTTTGAAATGCTCTTCTTAATGATCTATATTCCCTTATGTCACCGAGTATCATTCTTACATTAGGATGAGAAAATTTTTTTTCTATAGACATTTCATATTGCTTTAATTCAT
>Ga0308004_10000957_pt1 | contig 12845 bp, 10 predicted proteins | sample Neamet38_FD_203156 | JGI IMG/M metagenome (GOLD analysis project Ga0308004, IMG submission 203156) | Marine microbial communities from water near the shore, Antarctic Ocean - #38 | ecosystem: Environmental > Aquatic > Marine > Unclassified | place: Southern Ocean | collected 2014-06-06 | reverse complement strand
TTGAAGTAGCTGTAGCTTTGAAGTCAACTTCTCTTTCACCATAAGATACTGAGAAATTGTCATTCACGTTGAATGCAAGTCCCCAAGCTAGTACTTCTTCATCAGTACCAGTATTTGGTGCATCAATATCAGATTTTTGTATTCCGAATGTTGCTGGACCAAATGAGTAGTTAGCGAAAACAGTCATGTGCTCAGTGTCACCACTTCCCACACCATTATCTCCGTTTGATGCTTCACCATAACCAGCTCCCCAAGCTACACCTTCAACTCCGAAAGTATCACCTGAACCAGTTAGTGCAAAATCCCAAGCACTTTGACCTGCGCCTGAAGATGATCCATCAGAGTTCGATGTTCCTGAACCTCTTCTAACAGCAACGTTTGCTGTTACATCAGAGATAGTTTGGATGTAGTTTAATACTCCAGAACTTCCTGCTGCACCAACTAAACCACCAACTGAAGTTCCGTCTAAACCATCCCAGATTTCTTCTGCGGCAGTAGGTGTTTTATCATCAATAGTTTTTAGACCTGATCCTGAACCTTGGTCAAATGCTATTGTTCCCATATCACCCATATCAACAGACAATCTAGCTGATGACATACCAGCAAATTGATCCGCAGATGTTTGCATGTAAGATACAGTGTATCCGTTAACTTCACCTGAAGCAGTAAAGCTTAGGTTAGTTTTCATACCAAGTGGGTTACCAGTTACTTCTGTCTCATCTTCTGACGTATAAGTTAACAACGTAGCACCACTTACTGTCATCTCAGCAGCGTGAGCTGAAACAGCAGCAAGAGAACCAGCTAAAGCTGTTAATCCTACTTTTTTAAAATTATTCATAATTTCTCCTTTTGTTAGTATTTTCATATATGAATACTGACAAATTATAATTATTTGAAAACATTTGTAACTATTCCTTCTTTTTTGTGTTTTTTTCCCAAAATTGTTGTAAAAATATCACATATTATTGCTCTTTTCTGCATTTTTACAGTAATTTTTTATAAAACTGATAATAGAAAGATAAATAAATCAAAATCAATAATGTACACTTTAATAACTTATAAAAAAAACGCACTAACATTCTTTATTCTTCTCCTATTTACACTTAACTCGTGTTCAGTTTGGAATCCGGCTGATGCTAGAAAAACTCCAACAAACGCTAATGATAGAATAAAAAAAAATATAGAAGAAGGCAGAGGTTTTAGACTTTCAAACCTTGGAAAAAAATCTGGTGGTGACTTTCAATTTGCATCATCAAATCCACTGTGGAGAGCAGCATTAGAAAAATTAAATTTTGCTCCATTAAATAATGTTGATTATGCAGGTGGTATAATTGTGACTGATTGGTTTAGTGAGGGAAGTTCAAATGAACAGATTAAAATTACAATTAGATTTTTAACAAATGAAATTAGATCAGATGCAATTGACGTTATAATACATAAAAAAATTTGTGACAATAAAAACAACTGTAAAATTGATAAAATTGAAAATACTTTAAACAGTGAAATTAGATTTGCAATTTTAAAAAAAGCATCACAAATTAAAAATGCAGATCTCGTAAAAAAGAAAAAGAATTCAAACCCTATTAAGTTACCAAAAAACTTTTAAATAATTAAAAAATTAATTTAAAATTTAACAAATTAAATTATTTTAAAATGGAACCCGAAAGATATAATTTTAAAGTCGTAGAAGAGAAATGGCAAAATTATTGGGATAAAAATAAAAGTTTTAAAGCAGAATTGATTAAAGAAAAAAAAAAGTTTTTTTGTTTAGAAATGTTTCCATATCCTTCTGGGAAAATTCATATGGGTCATGTAAGAAATTACACCATTGGAGATGTTCTTGCTCGGTACAAATCTTTACAAGGTTATAATGTCTTACACCCAATGGGCTGGGACTCTTTTGGTATGCCAGCTGAAAATGCTGCACGTCAAAATAACCTAGACCCTAAGCAATGGACTAAAAAGAATATCTCAACAATGAAGGGTCAACTCAAAAAGTTGGGTCTTTCCATTGATTGGGACCGAGAAATATCCACTTGTTCTCCAGATTATTATAAACATCAACAAAAATTTTTTTTAGATCTTTATGACAAAGGTCTAGTTTATAGAAAAGAAAATTATGTAAATTGGGACCCAATTGACCAAACTGTTTTAGCGAATGAGCAAGTAATAGATGGTAAGGGATGGAGATCAGGAGCTACAGTTGAGAGAAAAAAACTCAATCAATGGTTTTTTAATATATCTATATTTTCAGAAAGTCTTCTTTTAGGTCTTGATCAACTTGATGAGTGGCCAAATAAAGTTAAAATTATGCAGAAGAATTGGATCGGTAAATCATTTGGTTGTGAGATCGATTTTAAAATAGAAGGTAATTCAGCTATTGAAAACATTAAGTGCTTTACCACAAGACCCGATACTCTGTTTGGTCTTTCATTTTTAGCTGTATCAGCAGATCACCCATTGTCGCTATTATATGAAAATGATAAAAAATTTATAGAATTCAGAAATAAATGTTCAAAAACTGGTACAACTGAAGAATCTATTGCTCAAGCTGAAAAAATAGGTTTTAAAACTAACTTAATTGCGGTTAATCCGCTTAATCAAAGTCAAAAAGTACCTGTTTATTTCGCAAACTTTGTTTTAATGGATTATGGATTCGGAGCAGTATTTGGTTGTCCGGCTCATGATCAAAGAGATTTAGATTTTGCATTAAAATACGATTTGAATATTATTCCCGTGGTCAAACCTGCGGATGAAAAAAATAATTTTAATATTACAAAAGAGGCTTACACTGGCTCAGGCATTATTTTTAATTCCCAATTTTTAGATGGCCTAAAAGCACCAGAACAATCAATTTTGGAGACTATTAAGATTATAGAAGAAAAAAAAGTAGGTAAGAAAAAGATTACTTTTAGACTAAAAGATTGGGGAGTTTCCAGACAAAGATATTGGGGCTGTCCTATTCCAATTGCCTACAATAAAAATAATGAGATTGTAAAAATTCCCTTGGAAAAACTTCCAATAAAACTTCCTGAAAATATAAATCTTAATACAAAGGGTAATCCTCTAGACCATCAGGAAGAGTGGAGAAAAATTAATATTAATGGTGAGGAATGCCTATTAGAAACAGACACACTTGATACTTTTGTAGATTCTTCTTGGTATTTTTTAAGATTTTGTTCACCCAAAAATGAATTAGCTGGTTTCAACATTGATGAAGTAAATTATTGGATGCCTGTAGACCAATATATAGGTGGGGTTGAACACGCAATACTACACCTTTTGTACTCAAGGTTTTTTACAAGAGCATTAGATTATAAGGTTAATACTATTAATTCAAAAGAACCCTTTGAAGGTTTATTTACTCAGGGAATGGTCTGCCACGAAACCTTTAAAGATAAAAATAATGAGTGGTTAAGCCCAGATGAGGTTATTTCAGAAAATGACAAAGATTATTATCTTAAAGAAAACCCTTCAGAAAAAATTATTGTGGGGCCCTCAGAGTCTATGTCTAAATCTAAAAGGAATACAGTTGATCCAGAATATATGATTAAAAATTATGGAGCTGATGCCGTGAGACTATTTATTCTCTCTGATAGCCCACCAGAAAAAGATATTCAGTGGTCTGAGCAAGGAATGATTGCATCTTATAAATTTATACAGAAATTTTGGTCTTTACATAAAAGAATTAAACAAAAAACCCAAGATCTTGTAAATAGTCGATCAGAATCCTTGAATGAGTCAATTGAAGAATTCACAAATCAAATGTTAAATAAGATTAATTTAAGCTTAAGCAAGTTCAGCTATAATGTTATTGTTGCAAATCTACATGAAATTTACAATTTTTTTAATAAAGCTTTAGAAGCAAAAAATTTAAACAAGAATTTATTAGATAATTACATAAAAATTTTGACGATTATGCTTCCGGTCGTACCTCACCTTGCTAGTGAATGCCTAAATGAAATATCTACTAATAAAGTTTTTATGTGGCCGAAAATAGATGAAAATTATCTTAAAGATAAGCGAAATAATATTGTGGTACAAATAAATGGTAAAAAAAGAAGTATAATTACTACAGAAAATAGCCTTGCAGAAAAGGACTTAATTGAAAAAATTAAAAAAACTAAAGAATTGCAAAAATTTTTAGATGGAAAAAGTATTATTAAGAGTATCTTTATAAAAGATAAATTAATAAACTTAATTGTAAAATGATAGTAAAAAAAATTTTCTTTTTGATTTTGGTCTTTTCAATGTCAAGTTGTGGTTATGAACCCATTTTTTTAAAACAAAATGATTTAAATAAATTAATTAAAAATTTAGAATTAAGTGGAGACAAAAATATAAATAGGAAAATTATTTCTTTTTTAAACTTAAAGGAAAATCTAGAAAAACAAACTGGATATAGTTTAAAATTAAATAGCAATAAAATATTAGAAATTGTTTCAAAAGAAAAAACTGGGAATACCTCAATATACAGAACAACAATAAATGTTAATGTTTCACTGGACGATGAGGATGGAAAGCCAATCAAGCAAAAAGAATTTTCCTCAAACTTTACATATAACAATATGAAAAATAAATTTGATCTTTCCGAATATCAGAAAAATATTGATGTAAATTTACTTAATAAAATTACAGAAGAAATTTTTATTTTCTTAAATTCTTAAGAAATGATTGTAAAGTCTTTTGAGCTTGTAAAAATTGACTTAAAAAAAAGCCGTTTTTTTTTATTATATGGTGAAAATGAAGGTCACAAAAAACAAATTATAGAAGATAGATTTAAAAAACTTTATAAAGATAATATTTATCTTTATGAGGAAAATGAAATCCTTAAAAATGAGGAAGATTTTTTTAACAATATTTTATCAAAATCGTTTTTTGAAAAAGAAAAACTTATTATAATCAATAGAGTAACAGATAAAATTAGAGAAATAATTGAAGAAATTTTAGAAAAAAAAGTTGAGGATTTACATATAGTTTTAAATGCGAAGACTTTAGAAAAAAAATCTAAACTGAGGTCTTTATTTGAAAAAAATAAAGAGACAGTATGCATACCTTTTTATGAAGATAACAATCAAACATTAGCAACAATAGTAAACAAATTTTTTAGAGAAAAAAAAATTTCAATTTCACAACAGTCAATTAATTTAATTACTCAAAGAAGCAGAGGGGACAGACAAAACTTAAAAAATGAGCTAGAGAAAATTGAGAGTTTTACAAAAACTACTGGGAAAATAGAAATTAACGATCTTCTAAAAATCACTAATTTAGCAGAGAATTACTCTGTTTCAGAATTAATTGATAACTGTTTGGCTAAAAATAAGAAGAAAACAATCAATATTTTAAATGAAAATAATTATTCATTAGAAGATTGTATTCTTATAATTAGAACTTTTTTAATAAAGTCAAAAAGACTTTTAAAAATACTTAAAGAAGTAAAAGATAACAAAAATATCGATAGTGCTATTTCAGAATTTAAACCAACTATTTTTTGGAAAGATAAAGAAATTGTAAAACAACAAATAACAAATTGGTCTTTTGATAATATAGAAGAATTAGTTTATAAAATTAATGAAATTGAACTTCTAATTAAAAAAAATTCTAATAGTTCATTAAACATTTTGTCTAACTTTATTATTGAGCAAACTACCTCAATTAGTAATTAGATTTAATAATTTCTATAATTTTATTTAATTGATCAATCTCTTTGTATTCAAATATTATTGACCCTGAATTATTTTTTTTATTTTTAATTAAAACATTTAACCCAATTTTTTGTTTAATTGATAGCTCAAGAGATTGTATATTTGAATCTTTTGAGCTATCAAATGATTTTTTTTTGACTTTAAAGATTTTCACAAAATTTTCAGCTTGTCTAACAGAAAGGTTTTTTTCAACTATTTTATTTGCAACAAATTCTACATTGTTTAATCCAACTAAAATTTTTGCATGACCGGGGGTTAATTTTTTTGTTTCAATTAATTTCAATACAGTGTCTGGTAAACTCAGTAATCTTAAAAAATTAGCTATATGGCTTCGACTTTTCCCAATAAATTCAGCCACTTTTTCTTGATCATAAGAAAATTCTTCAATAAGACGCTGATAACCACGGGCTTCTTCAATTGCATTTAGGTCATTTCTTTGAACATTTTCAACAATAGCAAATTCTAAAGATTTTAAATCATCTACATCAGTAATAACAACTGGAACATCGTGTAATCCTGCTTTTTGTGCTGCTAACAACCTTCTCTCTCCTGCAATTATTTCATATTTTGAACTATCATTACTAGATTTTCTAACAATAATTGGCTGAATAATGCCCCTCTGTTTTATTGAGTTTGTTAAATCTTGTAAACTTTCTTCATCAAATATTTTTCTAGGTTGAAATTTATTACTCACCAAGTCGCTTATGGAAACTTTATTAATATTAATTTCAGCTTTAGTTTCGCCTATTAAAGATGACAGACCTCTGCCCAAACCTTTTTTAATTTTATTTGTATCCACTATGCTGCGCTCCCTATTTTCTGTTCTTGATTGATAAATTCATCTGTAAAACTAAAATATGATTTACTTCCAGGGCAGGACTTGTCATAAATTAAAACCGGCATACCATGAGAGGGTGCTTCGGATAATCTAACATTTCTTGGTATAATGGTAAGATAAACTTTTTCCTTAAAATAGTCTCTTGCTTCTTTTTCAACTTGTGCTGAAAGCTTGTTCCTCTTATCGTACATGGTCAAAAGAATTCCCCGAATCCTTAATTCAGGATTTAAGTTAACTTTAATGCGTTCTATAGTTTTCATTAGCTGTGTTAAGCCTTCTAAAGCAAAAAATTCAGTCTGTAGTGGTACCACAAGTGAGTGTGATGAAACCAAAGCCATAACCGTAAGTAAACTTAGTGACGGTGGGCAGTCTATAAGTATATAATCATAGTATCCTTTAGAATCCTTTAAATAAGCGGCTAATTTAACCTTTAATATAAAGGCTCTTTCATTGTCACTAGCTGTTTCTACTTCTAGTCCAGACAAATCCACATTAGAGGTAATAATATCTAAACTTTCGAATTTTGTTTTTCTAATCACTTCTGGAATTGATCTTGTTCCACTAAGTACACCATAAATTGTATCACTGGAATTTTCTAAGTTAGATAGACCAAGCCCAGTAGTGGCATTTCCTTGTGGGTCTAAGTCAATTACTAAAACTTTTTTTTCTTGTTGAGCTAAACCAGCCGCAAGGTTAATGACTGTTGTTGTTTTTCCAACCCCACCCTTTTGATTTATAACTGAAATAATTTGCATTTAATTTTTTATTTTTTTATTTTTTATATTTCATATTTTTTATATTTAATAAAAATGAATCTTTACTTGTAATACTTTTTTTCTTTTCAAAATCTAAATCCCAATTTTTTAAAGTTTCCTCCAAAATTTTATCTCCATTTTTTCCCATGAACAAAATTAAATTTTTATAACTATTAAAATTTTTATAAACTAAATCTAAAATTACCGGTAAAGGCTTAAAAGCTCTTGCCATTATTGTACCTGACTCTAAATTTTGTGCCTCAAAAATATTTTCTTGTAAGACTTCTGTGTTTAATTTTAGATCTCTTGATACTTTTCTCAAAAAAGCACTCTTATGGTGACTTTTTTCATATAAGTGCACTTTTGGTGAAAGTTTCAAATTTTTAATCATAATTGATATGATTATCCCTGGCATACCTCCACCTGACCCTATATCTGTTATAATATTACTGTTTAAATCAACAAAATCAATGATTTGTGCCGAATCTACTATATGGCGTTCCCTGATTAATTCATTTTTTGCTGTTTCTTTGCTTATAATATTAATTTCTTCATTTCTTTTCTGAAGCATAGTAATAAAGCTCTCAAACTCTGTAATTGTTTCACGTGAAAAATTTTGGTCTTTTAGTAGTGGATATTTTTTTAAAAGTTCTTCCATTAAGCTATAAGCTTAATAGACTTTCTTTTTACATGTGACAACAAAATATACACAGCAGCTGGAGTTATTCCATCAATACGTAGTGCTTGTCCCATGGTTTTTGGTTTTATTTCTTTGAATTTAGCTTTTACCTCATTTGAAAGTCCAGAAAGACTATCATAATTAACTTTTTCGGGAATTATTAAATTTTCATCTCTCTTGAAGGCTAGTATATCTGCTTTTTGTTTTTTAAGATAACCTTTATAATGAGCATTTATTTGAATTTGTTCATCTATTTTTTCATCAAAAAAAGGTATTTCAGGCCAGATATCTCTTATTTTCTTCATATCAACTCCTTTTTGAGCTAATATTTCACTAGATTTTCTTAGAACACCATCTTTTGCAATTTTAATATCAAAGTTTTTTATTTTTGTTGGAGAAATAGATAATTTAGACATAATTTTTGATACTATTCCTATTTTACATTCTTTATCTTTAAAAATCTGCTCCCTTTTTTTGGATATTAATCCGATATCAATACCCTTATTTGTTAATCTCTGGTCAGCATTATCCGCTCTTAAGCTTAATCTATATTCTGCTCGTGAGGTAAACATTCTATAAGGCTCGGCAACACCCTTAGTTACTAAATCATCTATCATAACTCCAATATAGGCATCCGACCTGTCTAAAATAAACGGCTCCTCTTTCTTAAAAGATAAGGCGGCATTAACTCCAGCTATTAACCCTTGAGCAGCTGCCTCTTCATAACCAGTCGTCCCATTTATTTGTCCAGCAAGGTACAAATTTGGAATTTTTTTAGTTTCAAGAGTTAAAAAAAGTTCTCTGGGATCTATATAGTCATACTCTATTGCGTAGCCAGGCCTAATTATTCTAACACTTTCTAAACCACTGATATTGTTACATATTTCTTGCTGTACATCCTCAGGTAGTGATGTAGATATTCCATTTGGGTATATTGTGTGGTCATTTAGCCCCTCAGGCTCTAAATATATCTGGTGACGGTCCTTATCTGCAAACTTTACTATCTTATCCTCTATTGACGGACAATATCTCGGACCAACCCCCTGTATGCTTCCTGAGTACATGGCGCTTCTTTTAATATTTTTTTGAATTATTTTATGAACCTTTTCGTTCGTGTAAGTCATCCGGCACGAAACTTGTTTGTTTAAATTTTTTTTAGTTAGGAAAGAAAAAAAGTAAGGATCATCATCTGCAAACTGTTCTTCTAAATTGTCATACTTAATTGTTCTGGAGTCTAGTCTTGGAGGTGTTCCCGTCTTAAGTCTTCCTATTTTAAAATTAAATTTTTCGAGTTGTTCGCTTAATCCTAAGGAGGGCTTCTCATCAAACCTTCCTGCTGGTGTTCTTTCATCGCCAATGTGAATCAAACCATTCAAAAATGTGCCAGTTGTTAAAATTAGTTTGCCACATGAAATTTTTTTTCCTAATATTGTTTCAAAGCCACTTATAATGTTCTTATTAAAAATAAATTTTATTATAGGGTCAGCAAAAATGCTTAAATTACAGTAGTTTAGCAGTTTTTTTTGCATATATTTACGGTACAACGATCTATCAGATTGAGTTCTTGGCCCTTGAACCGCAGGCCCTCTACTTCTGTTTAATAGTCTAAATTGTATTCCCGATTTATCTGCAACATCTCCCATCACACCATCCAATGCATCTATCTCTCTAACAAGATGACCTTTTCCAAGACCACCTATTGCTGGGTTACAAGACATCTCACCTATAGTCTCAATTTTGTGTGTGAATAGTGCAGTATTAACTCCAAGACGTGCAGAAGCTGCGGCTGCTTCGCACCCAGCATGACCACCTCCAATTATAACCACATCAAATGACAGATCTTTTTTCATAACTTAAATTTATAACCGATCAAATATTTTACAAGACGAGAGTAAAAAATAATAAATACACTTAAGAAATTGATTTAGACTGAAATAAGCTCAAAAAATAGTTATAAATTTGTCAAATAAGCTATGTTTATCAACGATATGTGTCTAAAATGGATTAAAAAGCCCCGTAAAAAGAGTACTGGATAAGAAAAAAAAATTCGTTGATACTGTTAGTTTATTTAAATTAAAAGGCTTTAAAAATGTTTTTAATTATTTTCCAATACAAAAATCATTAAAAATACTGCCCAAAATTTCCTCAACGTCAACTCTTCCAACTATCATTCCAAGGTGTCTTGTAGCTAAACGAAGGTCTTCAGCGGCTTTATCAAAATCTTCAGCTTCATTTTTTTCTTCAAAATTTTCTAAATACTTTAAGCTTTGCTCAAGATGTTGTCTGTGTCTCTCACGAGTAATTAAAATATCTTCACTTGTAATAAATTTATTTTTTAACTTATTTTTTAATTTTAAAATTAAACCTTCTAAGTTTAGATTGTTTTTTACCGAAATTAAAACGTGGTCGAAATTTTTTATTTCTAAATTTAAATCTTCATTTAAAAGATCAGATTTATTGATTACAAGAATTGCATTTTCATCCATTAACTCTTTCAAAATCCCTTTAATATCAGGGCTTTTAGCATCAACAACAATTAGCTTTAGGTCAGCATCTTCTGCCTTTTTAAGTGCTAGTTTTATTCCTTTTTTTTCTATTTCATTTTTAGACTCCCTAATTCCTGCGGTATCAGAAACTATAACTGGATATCCATCAATATTTAAATGTGTTTCGATTACATCTCTAGTTGTTCCAGCTATTTCTGAAACTATCGCAGCATCTCGATTTGAAAGATAATTTAATAAACTAGATTTTCCAGCATTCGTTGGTCCTATAATTGCAATTTTAAATCCTTCCCGGATTCTCTCACCAACTTTTTGATCATTTAAAATTTTCTTTATATTTAAAATTACTTCCTTAGAAATTTTTTTAATATTTTTTAAAATATTTTCTGGAAGATCTTCGTCTGGAAAATCTATTTTTGCCTCAACATGTGATAAAGTTTTTAAAAGTTTTTCTCTTAACTCATTAAATTTATCAGCAGACTTTCCATTCATGATTTTTATTGCCTGTTGTCTTTGAATTTCTGTTTCTGCTGAAATTAAATCGGCAATACTTTCTGCCTTAAGTAAATTTATTTTTCCATTTTGAAATGCTAGTTTTGTAAACTCTCCTGGCTCAGCTAGTCGACAATTCTCAATCTTTGAAATAGAGGTGTGTAAAGCTTCGACTACTGCCTTGCTTCCATGTATGTGGAATTCGGCCATATCTTCACCTGTGTAGCTCTCAGGGCCGGGAAACCACAATATTATACCCTCATCAATAAGCTCAGAAGTGTTGATTTTATTAATCTTTCTTAGTGTTGCAACTCTTGGCTCGGGTATTATTGCATTAGTTAATAATTGGATTACCTTTTTGGTATCTTCTCCTGATACCCTAACAATTGCTATCCCTGAAATACCAGGGCCTGTCGATAAAGCATAAATTGTCATACCAATATTATAACTTTTCTTTTGAGGTTCTGTAAAACTTTAAATTAGCACGTAAGGGGTCAGCGTTAAACTGGTTTATTCATCGAGTTAAAGAAATCTGCATTGCTTTTTGTTTCTTTAAGTTTTGAATTAATAAATTCGATAGCGTCCATAGTTCCCATTGGACCAATAATTCTTCTAAGAACATTCATTTTTGAAAGATCATCTTTATCAAAAAGCAACTCTTCTCTTCTCGTTCCAGATTTAGTAATATCTATAGCTGGATAAATTCTTTTTTCTGCAATTTTTCTATCAAGTACCGTTTCACTATTTCCTGTTCCTTTGAATTCTTCAAAAATAACCTCATCCATTCTACTTCCAGTATCAATTAAAGCGGTTGAAATAATTGTTAATGATCCGCCTTCTTCAATATTTCTTGCGGCACCAAAGAATCTTTTTGGTCTTTGCAGTGCGTTTGCATCAACTCCACCTGTTAGAACTTTTCCCGAACTTGGAATTACAGCGTTGTAAGCTCTTCCTAATCTTGTGATTGAATCTAATAAAATCACAACATCTTTTTTATGTTCAGTTAATCTTTTTGCTTTTTCAATTACCATTTCAGCAACCGCAACATGTCTAGATGCCGGCTCATCAAAAGTTGAACTGATAACCTCTCCTTTAACAGTTCTTTGCATGTCAGTTACTTCTTCAGGTCTCTCATCAATCAATAAAACCATTAAATAACATTCTGGATAATTTTTGGCTATTGAATTTGCAATGCTTTGTAAAATCATTGTCTTACCCGCTTTTGGGGGTGAAATAATTATTGATCTTTGACCCTTTCCAATTGGACTTACTAGGTCTATTAATCTTGGAGTTAAGTCTGGTTTTTTTTCTATAGTGGTTGTTTCTATTTCCATCACTAATTGTTTGTCTGGGTATAGTGGGGTTAAGTTGTCAAACGCAATTTTGTGGCGAGCCTTTTCTGGTTCTTCAAAATTAATTTTACTCACTTGCAATAATGCAAAATATCGTTCACCTTCTTTTGGAGCTTTAACGGGACCCTCAACCGTATCTCCAGTTCTTAAACCAAATTTTCTTATCTGACTTGGACTTACATAGATGTCATCTGGACCTGGTAAATAATTTGATTCCATTGCTCTTAAAAAACCAAATCCATCTTGTAATAATTGTAAAACACCCGCGCCGGTTATTTCTTCTTTTTCAGCAACTTTTTTTAGTATCGCAAATAATATTTCTTGTTTTCTAAGCGTGCTCGCATTTTCAATTTCAAGCTCTTCTGCTTGAGCAATTAGTTGTTCAGATGATTTTAGTTTAAGTTCTTGTATATTCATGGGTGGGGGAGGTTAAAATTTTGTAAGGTGAGATAAATATATATACTCTTTAAACTATTACAAGCTTAGATGGGCTTAAAAACAACAATAAAAACAATCAAAA
>Ga0308004_10000951_pt1 | contig 12874 bp, 4 predicted proteins | sample Neamet38_FD_203156 | JGI IMG/M metagenome (GOLD analysis project Ga0308004, IMG submission 203156) | Marine microbial communities from water near the shore, Antarctic Ocean - #38 | ecosystem: Environmental > Aquatic > Marine > Unclassified | place: Southern Ocean | collected 2014-06-06 | reverse complement strand
AGCTTATCGCAGCTAATCACGTCCTTCATCGTCTCCATGTGCCTAGGCATCCCCCGTACACCCTTAGTAGTTTTAACAAAGTGTCGTTCTTGAAGATACTTTGGCTACATTGAATCACCGTACTGGTGATTCAATCTTTCCAATTTCCAAATTGTCAAAAAACTATAAAACTATAAAACTATAAAACTATAAAACTATAAAACTATAAAACTATAAAACTATAAAACTATAAAACTATAAAACTATAAATATACTTCAAATCTTTAAAACAAAAGTGGAGCTGACAGGGATCGAACCTGCGACCTCTTCAGTGCAAGTGAAGCGCTCTCCCAACTGAGCTACAGCCCCAAAAACTAATAATAGTTCAAGTGGGCCTGCGTGGACTCGAACCACGGACCTCATCCTTATCAGGGATGCGCTCTAACCACCTGAGCTACAAGCCCAAAGCTGAAATTAGGGTATACGACGGCCTTACTAGCCAATTCTGGTCGACCTCTCTCGAATCGCTTCGAGATACTCCTTTAAAAGGAGGTGATCCAGCCGCACCTTCCGGTACGGCTACCTTGTTACGACTTCGCCCCAGTTACCAGTCTTACCTTAACGAGCTCCCTCCCGAAGGTTGGGCCACCCGATTCGGGTACTACTGACTTCCATGGCGTGACGGGCGGTGTGTACAAGACCCGGGAACGTATTCACCGTGGCGTTCTGATCCACGATTACTAGCGATTCCTGCTTCATGGAGTCGAGTTGCAGACTCCAATCCGAACTGGGGTTGGTTTTAAAGGATTGGCGCCACCTTGCGGCTTAGCGACCTTCTGTACCAACCATTGTAACACGTGTGTAGCCCTGAGTATAAGGGACATACTGACTTGACATCATCCCCACCTTCCTCCTAGTTATCCCAGGCAGTCTCCTTAGAGTCCCCACCATTACGTGCTGGCAACTAAGGATAGGGGTTGCGCTCGTTGCGGGACTTAACCCAACATCTCACGACACGAGCTGACGACAGCCATGCATCACCTGTAAACATGTCGTCGACCGAAGTCTTCGAGGGTTCTGCTTTCACAAAACTTTCATGCATATGTCAAACCCAGGTAAGGTTCTTCGCGTTGCATCGAATTAAACCACATGTTCCACCGCTTGTGCGGGTCCCCGTCAATTCCTTTGAGTTTCATCCTTGCGGACGTAGTTCCCAGGCGGAGTACTTAATGCGTTAGCTCCGGTACCGAGGGGGTCGATTCCCCCGACACCAAGTACTCATCGTTTACGGCGTGGACTACCAGGGTATCTAATCCTGTTCGCTCCCCACGCTTTCGTCCCTCAGCGTCAGTAATAGGCCAGAAAGCTGCCTTCGCCATTGGTGTTCCTCCTGATATCTACGCATGTCACCGCTACACCAGGAATTCCACTTTCCTCTCCTATACTCTATTTCAACAGTTTCGAATGCGGGCCACCGGTTGAGCCGGTGTCTTTCACAAATGACTTATTGAAACGCCTACGGACCCTTTACGCCCAATGATTCCGGACAACGCTTGCACCCCTCGTATTACCGCGGCTGCTGGCACGAAGTTAGCCGGTGCTTTCTTGTAAGGTACCGTCAGATTCGAATATTATTTACATCCGAACTTTTCTTCCCTTACGACAGACCTTTACGCACCTAAATGCTTCATCGGTCACGCGGCGTTGCTGCGTCAGGGTTTCCCCCATTGCGCAAAATTCCCTACTGCTGCCTCCCGTAGGAGTCTGGGCCGTATCTCAATCCCAGTGTGGCTGATCATCCTCTCAGACCAACTACCGATCACAGCCTTGGTAAGCCATTACCTTACCAACAAGCTAATCGGACGCAGGCCCATCCTAAAGCGCGAGCCGAAGCCCGCTTTAACAAATATTCCCGAAGGAATTATTGCATCACCCGGTATTAGCATCAGTTTCCCAATGTTATCCCAATCTATAGGGCAGGTTGCCTACGCGTTACTCACCCGTTCGCCAGTTTAATAATTCTCCGAAGAGAACTTTCTCCTTGACTTGCATGTATAAAGCACGCCGCCAGCGTTCGTCCTGAGCCAGGATCAAACTCTCCATTGTATGTAATAAAGATATTTGTATTTCTGGCCGGAATCGACGTTTAGACTCGTCGTATACCAAATTTTCAATAACCACGCTCCGAAGAGCCGGCAAACTTAAACACCTATCTTACCCTCCGCAATAGATATTCTTTTAATTAGTAAAATAATTACTAAAACTACTTATTAAGAGCCTTTAAAGATGGTTCTGCGAAATCTAAAAATCTCTTAGGAGATAACTTTTGCAGTTCTTCTGCAAGATAAAACTTTATTAAATCTTGATTTTTCTTTTCAGTATTGCTAAACGATAGCACGGAACTTGAAATAAAGATACTAGTCCCGACTACTAAAGGTGGTATGACATATTTTAATGAACTTGATTTAAAGCTCATTGAAATTGGTATTTTATTTTTATTATCCAACTTTTTATTTGTTTTTCCATCTTTATAATTTTTATATAACGGAATTGAATTCCCCTCACTCTCTGAAAATCTCTTACCACCTATTAAACTATTTATTTTACTCCAAGAATTAACTACCAACATCATCCCAACACTTATAAGGATACCTTGTCCAGCACTTTTATCCTCTAATATAAATTGACCTCCGCCAGGGAATATGGAACCCGAAAAAAAGACCAAATATTTATTATGCATTGGTAAAGACCCCACGTCTTCTATAATTTTAAATAGGGGAGTTAATAATTCATTATAATGAGGATGATTAAATGCTGATTGCGCTAAAATAAATGTAGTCCTAGCCTCTTCCCATTCCTGCCTCTGCAAATGCGCATAGCCCTTAAAAGAGATTAAGTAAGGATCCTTAGTTTCTTTCGTAACCTCTAAGACTCTTAAATCATTGCCCTCAATTAAAGATATATAAATCTCTCGATATTTTGCTGCTTTACGGACATAAGATGTTTCGGGCTCAATCTTTATTACCTTTAAGTAATAACGCCGAGATAGAGCATAATTTCCCATTTCCTCATAGCATCTTGCTATGTGGTATTGAATATTTGGAAATATTGGATCATTTGAGAACTTATAAGATAATTCAAAAAGACTCAAAAGACATCTTTCGTAAAATCCTTTATTAAATAAGAATTCAGAAAAAGAGACCATTTCCTCTTTTTGATAGGAGGTATAACCTGACCATTGGTCTTTAATGTCTTCAACTGACCTAAATGACTCCTGTTGAGCAAAGGCCAGAGAAAATAATAGAAAAAATGAAATTTGTTTATTTTTTTTCCGCATAAAAAAAAACCCCTATCCGAAGATAGGGGAATTTAATTCAAAGTGTTAATTTGTAAATAGGTTTAACGTATCAACAACATTTTCTTTCTTGCAATAAAAGAAGAAGAACGTAATTCATAAAAATATATACCTGATGCTACAGGATTTCCTAAATCATCTGTTGCATCCCATTGATGTTTATAACTCCCCGCGCTTAGAGCTCTGCTAACAAGAGTATTAACATTTTGACCAAGTATATTATAGATTGAAAGCACCACCAGATCACTTGCCTCAGGTATATCAAAAGAAATTTGCGTTGAAGGGTTAAATGGGTTTGGATAGTTCTGATTTAAGGCAAATACTTCAGGGATAGCTTTTTCTTCATCAACAGAAACAAAGGCTGATGTTGAAACAGTTATTGGATTTTCCATATCAGGAAAGCCGCAAACAACATTTAATAATTCAGGGTCCATGGAAGTTCCAGGAAGATTAGCTAAACCAAAATAAAAAGTGACTTCACTTGGTAGTTCCGCGCCTTCAACTAATTCATAAGTTAAATGTAATAGATGGCCTTCACCTCCATCTCCGGATGTTCTTGCTCGTGATGTGCTATATGCTAAAACTTTTAAATGATCTTCTAAGTAGTTTCCCAACAGAGTCATTGTTCTTGGGTTACCATCTTCGTCAACAACTTCTTCAAGTTTACTTCCTTTACTAAGACCTGAATAAATCAGATCATTATTATCATGATATATATCTAGCTCAAGGCCTCGAATAGGCTCATTATCAAGGATTCTCAATGTGAATGTAACCAGATTATCTTCAACCGTAGCTCCATCAACAAATCCAAGGCAACCACACAAGCCAGTTGAAATATCCTGACCATATGTAGGGTTAGGACTTCCATCAGGAAGCATAGTACGCGTATCAAGATGGACTGAAGAATCAGCAGGGCAGTCAATTTGCGCCCACAAACTTGATAGCAGTAATGTACTTGTTAAAATTATTCCATATGTTTTGGTCATAAAAGACTCCGTCTACGATTAAGGTTAAATTAATGCAAAAGTGATCAATCTTGCAATTAAGGAAATTATTTAATTAATAATATTTTTTGCGTACTAATATTGTATCCTGACCTAACTTTAATAAAATAAACACCTGTTGATAACATTCTACCATTTTTATCAAGTCCAGACCATTTAACACTATAATTACCTGGTAAAGTATTTTGGTTTTTTATTATATTAATTAAACGTCCAGAAGCATCATAAACACTCACATTCAAATTGTTTTGTTCTACAATTGAAATATTAATTGTCGTTGAAGGATTAAAAGGGTTGGGGTAGTTTGGGCTTACATAGAATCGGTCAGGTAGGTTATTATTTTCTAATTCAATGGAAACCAATGTAAATCCAAGAGAACCAGTTCTTTCATTATTCCCACGATGAACTTTCCAAGATTCTCTTTCTCCTTTTTGAGACTTAATGTCAAAAACATGCAGGCCTGTAGTAGTTCCAAAAACAAGTTCATAGTCTCCATCATTATCTAAATCCTCAATAACTGGAGAGGATTCAATATTTCCAGAGACATTTATTGGAAAAGAATCAAAAGAAGCTCCATTATGATGAAAGATATAGATCGTACCTGATTTAATTGCAGCTATAATTTCTAAATCACCATCATTATCCAAATCAGCCGTAATAGGCTCACTTAAGGAATTGGATCCCATGTCTATAGGCCAACCTTCTAACTCTATATTATTTAAGGGGTCCCAAACATGTATTTTGTCATCGTAACCTGTAAATAATAACTCTAAAGTTCCATTATCATTTACATCTGCAACTGAAATCCCACCTCTAATATCATCACCAGTATCAAAACGAGCCATTTCTTCCCCATCATGATGTAATACATGCAGTATTCCACTATCATTACCTGCTATAATTTCTAAATCTCCATCATTATCTAAATCTACTAGCGTTGGAGGCGCATTGAAACGGTTGGTTGATGAGACAGGGAAACCAGTTCTCAGCTCACCTAAATTATTGTATACATAGATTTTATCACCCCATGTACAGACAACAATTTCTAGAATGCCATCTCCCTCTAGATCTCCAACAGCGGCTCCAACTAGTATTTTCTCATTTATATTTACCGGAAATCCCGATACATCTAATCCATCATGATGAATTGCATAAAGCAGACCTGAATTACCATTTTGAGTAGTAAAAATAATTTCTTTATCACCATCTTGATCTAAATCAACTAAGGCCGGTGATCCAATAATGGAACCTGATTGAGCATATGCAAGCTTTTGATCACCAGATGAATCTAAGATGTATAATTTCCCATCATAAGAACCAAAGACAACTTCAAGGTTTCCATCATTGTCTATATCAGCGGCCGCTGGACTTGAACGAACTTTATCTCCAGTATTAAAAGGAAATCCTTCTAAGGAAGACCCTGATGCTGAATAGCCGTGTAACTGTCCTTCATCAACTCCAAAATAGATTTCTTTTATGTTATCATTATCGAGGTCAATTAAAAGTGGTGAAGACTTAATAATAAAATTCGTAATTGGAAATCCATTTTGATCTAAAGATAATTTAACGGTTAATTCTTCGATATTTTCATATGGATGATCACTGTTGGTTGAAGTCATTTTAATAGAACATACTATATTTCCTAGCGATGCGTCTTCATCGGCTGAAATTTGAAACCAATCCATTAAAGGGCCAAATGAAACCTCACCTGCCGAGAGTGGATTTTGAAATTGAACTACACTATCCAGTATATTGAGCCTGTCATCATTCGAGGATAAAATGATTTTAAGACTATCAGCATCCGCTCCCCATAAGTTTCCTATATTCATTCGAACTCGAATACTATCACCAGGGTTAAAAACGCCATCATCATCAGAATCATTTGAATAACTTAAACTGCTAAAATATAAATTAGGATAAAAGAATTCATTCTCTAGAAGCCCTGGATGATAAACGTTAGTAATAGAATATCCTCTTTCTGCTTGCCCAGGAGTAAACTCTTCACGACAATTTGAGTAGTTCATATGATTTCTTACTGGGTCTAACCCCCCTTGATCGGGACAACTATCTTGACTATTGTCACAACTAGTGTTTGCGTCTTCAGCCATAGCTGGAGTATCGTCAACTTCATCATTCACACCATTGCATCCCCCTTGGAAAACATGATATAAACCAAAGTAATGCCCTGCTTCATGAGTGAGTGTACCTGAAAGAATTGAAGTATAATTAATAGTCGTACCTTGCCAAAAACTTGATTCTGAATTCCAAAACGGAAAATAATTCCAACCGAGTGTTATGTAGCCATCTTCTGGTTCAGTTTTAATTGACCAAATATTATAATAATGTACAGGATCCACTACAGTTTGAGATCTCATCTGTTGCTCATCCGAACTTTCATTTGCCTGTTCGTCAGGTTCAAATAAAAACCATTCGTTATTCTCATGCCGTGTAACAGTATCAAGGGTGAAATAGAAATTAAAAGACTCATTATAATAATAATTTAATTGCTCTACGGCATTTTCTATTTGAGAAGTTGCGATATTTCCTAAGCCATCAGAGTTATGTACCACATGCCAAGCGACCTTCACATTTACTGGTTCATCATTTGGAGTTCTAGAATTATTTAATTCCCAATTTCTAATGAACGTATTAGATGTATTCATTTGATCAATAGTCGGGTCTGGAGTTCCACAAATTGGTTTTAATTCTTGAGAAAAAAGATTCAATTGAAGAGCTACTATTAAAATAATTATCTTTCTCATTTATTTCCTCTAAACATTTTTTTATTTAATAAGTAAAACTTTTTGAGTACTCGTATTTTTTCCAGACTGAACTCTTATAAAAAAGATACCAGTAGAAATACCAATTCCTTTTTGGTCCTCAGCAGACCAATTCAGAGTATATGATCCAGGGTTAACATTTTTATTTATCAGTGTATTTATTAAATGACCTTTTGCATCAAAAATATCGACTCTAAGGTTATTACTTTCAACTATCGTTACATCAATTTTTGTTGAAGGATTAAATGGGTTTGGATAATTAGAGCTCACGTAGAATTTAGTTGGGAGGTTTATTAATTCATCATCTACTTCCACCATTGTAAATCCCAATGATCCAGTTCTTTCGATATTTCCGCGATGTAGCCTCCATGAAGGGATTTCTCCTTTTTGAGTTTTTATATCAAAGACGTAAAGCCCTGTGCTAGTCCCAATAGCAATTTCATAATCACCATCATCATCAAGATCCCCTATTGCAGGAGATGATTCGATATTTTCATTTAGGTTTGAGGGAAAACCATTAAAGTTTGTACCATCATGGTGGAAAATAAATAAGAACCCAGTTTTCGTAGCAGCAATAATTTCTAAATCGCCATCATTGTCTAAGTCCGCTGTCATAGGCTCACTTACTGAATTTGAGTTCAGATCAACAGGCCAGCCCTCTAATTCAATGTTCTCTATGGGGTTCCAAATATGTAGTAGATCATCGTAGCCACTAAAAAGAAGCTCTAAACTTCCGTCATTGTTGATATCTGCGACTGAAACTCCTCCTCTGATATCGTCTCCAACATCATAAGATACCATCTCTACACCATTATGATGTAAAACATGAAGTAAGCCACTATCATTACCAATGACAATCTCTAAATCGCCATCAAAATCAAGGTCGACTAGAGTTGGTGATATATTAAATCGATTTGTTGATGATACCGGGAAGCCTGTTTTAATATTTCCTAGATTATCAATAGCATAAATATTATCATCCCAAGTTGAAACTACAATATCTGGATTCCCATCACCTTCTAAATCACCAGCCGCTGCTCCAGAGACCATTCGTTCATTAATATTTAGTGGAAAACCCTCACAGTTTTCACCATTGTGATGAATGGCATATACCATTCCCGAGTTACTATTTTGAGTAGTAAAAATAATTTCTTTATCCCCATCCTGATCTAAATCAATTAATGCTGGTGATCCATTAATCTCCCCTTCTTGAGGATATTCTAAAAGCACAGAACCAAAAGGACTTAAAACATAAAGACTTCCATCATGTGACCCAAAAACTAATTCATTTGTACCATCTCCATCTAAATCTGCTACAGCTGGGCTTGAACGAATTTTATCTCCACTTTCAAATGGAAATCCAAACTGACTATATCCCCCTGAGGTATAGACATTAAGGTTACCCTCCTCATCACCAAAAAAGACTTCACTCGATCCGTTACCATCCAGGTTCATGATAATAGGGGAAGACTCAACACCTATTTCTCCAACAGGGTATCCAGCTTGGTTTAATGATAATTTTATATTTATACTAATTTGTTCGGTATCATAAGGCTCTGTTACTCCAGACTGAATATTTAAAACACAAGGAATATCTCCCAAATCAGCATCGTCAAAAGCATAAACTAAAAAGTGGTCAAGTAAAGTAAATGCCGTAGCCCCAGACTCAATAATATTAGAAAAAGTTATGATGTTATCAAGGAATGCTATTCTTTCATCATCAGTAGATATTGTTACAATTACATTTTCAGCATCTAAGAAACCAAGTTCATTACCAACTACCAATTTAATTTTTATTTGTTCACCCGGATTAAATACACCATCACCATCTGTGTCATTAAGGTAATTAACATCTGAAATATACAAACTCGGCCCTTGGGATGATTCGCCTACAACAAGGGAGTTATAAATGTTCAACCTTCCGGAGCCTAGCATACCAACTAGACTTGTGCCCTGACAAGAGCTAGTCATATCCGAAAATTGATCTGTATTATTGAGGATTAAGTCTTCTATATCAGCATTAGAAGAATTAGGAAAACGAGATTTTAAAAGTGCTGCTGCTCCAGCAACAATTGGAGAGGAGAAAGAAGTCCCTTGAGTGTAAGTATAACCTCCTCCGACGTCTGTAGTTCTGATTTGCCATCCAGGGGCGCTTATATCTACTGTTTCACCTGCAGTCGCCCAGCAGTCAAATTGGTCAACAGGATCAGTTGCTGTTACTGAAATAACATTATTGCAAGATGATGGACTATGTAAATCAAAGTTTGTGTTGCCATTTTCACCACCGTTCCCAGATGATGCAATAATGATGCATCCATAATTATTATAAACTGTGTTTACCAAGTTCTGCCAAGACCCACAAGACCCCATATAACCGAGACTTAAATTAATTATGTCTGCACCCATTTGCGCTGCCGTTAAAAGACCATCTCCAGCATCGGTAACAACCTCATAATCATCTGAACTATTTATACCCATTATTTCAACCCCCCACCCGACTGATGAAATACCTGTTCCATTGTCAGTTGATGCAGAGACACAACCTGCAACCATTGTACCATGATCATAAAGACCCGATGGAGGTACCGGATCATTATCGTTGTTGGAAACATCCCAACCTATAAAATTATCAACATACCCATCTCCATCATCATCGATACCATTAATATCACCTGGGTCGAATATCCAAGTATTTCCTGATTGAATGATTACAACTCCATCACCGTCAATATCTTCACCTAGGTTTTGCCATATATTTTCAATCAAATCAGGGTGATCCCAATCTAAGCCTACGTCAACCACTCCAACAACAATCGGATTATCTTCACTATAGCCGGGAATTTGACCACTCGAGATATCCCATAGGTCGAACGCAAGATCAGCTCCAATATTTGGTAAAAACCATTGATTACTCCAATAAGGATCGTTAGGGATATATTCTGTTTTAATAATATTCATTATTTCTGCTCTTTCAATACAATAGAGCTCAACTACTTTATCCACTAAAGTATTAATATCTTCAGATTCTTTTAATAATTTGATAACATAAAAACGGTTTAAATAAACCTGCCCATCGCGATCTGTTTCTTTTGCATTGGGTAACCATTTTACAATTTTTTCTGTTCCGCTATCATTTAAGAACTGATTAAGAATATGATCATTTGTAAAGTTCTCAGTTTTATCCAACTGAAAATCCTTAATGCTATTTTCAATATAGATTAAAAAACGGTCATTATAGACCTCAGAAAAAACAATATTTAGAAGTAAAAGATATGAAATAAGAAAATTTTTTTTCATGAATATGATACTTTTTTTTATAGCTAGAGTATTTGATAAAATACTCTAGCTATAGAGTTATTTAAATCTACTTCATTAAAACAAGCTTCTTTGTTGCATTATAAGAAGATTTACCCTGACTATCTTTTATTTGCATTTTATAAAAATACATTCCAGAGGGTAAATCGGTTGCATTTAAATCAAAAGAATATGCACCAGCAGAAAAAGACTGATTTATTAAATCACGTACTTTCCTTCCTCTGATATCATATAATGAAATCAATGCGTCCCCATTTGTTGCAAGTGAAAAAGCGATCCTCGTAACTGGATTAAAAGGGTTTGGATAGTTTTGTTTTAAATCAAAAGTAAAAGGAATTGTAGATAATTCATCATCATTTGCAACCATTGCATTTGCGGAATCAACTTCAGCTCGAATCATGATGGCACCCTCAAAATAATTACCAAAGGACTCAAATCCTAGACCAGCTCCAATATCAATGAAACTATTTGTTGAAGGACTGTCAGAATCAACTCCAACAGGAGGTGTTTGAGGAGTTTCCATCCATCCAATATAAAAACTACCTTCGCTTATTATTACGCCATAGTTACTTAGTGAAACAGGTGTCCATACCCCACCAGCAAAAGTGGTAGGAAGGTTTTCGATTAGTAATGTTCCCGGTCCACCACTATCACCATCGTCATCCCAAACATTTACGAAACCTACTCCATTACCTGTACCTACACACCAAAAACTAGCTCGATACAAGTCTACAGGGTAACCATTAGGCGTAAATTTCACTGCAAGGAAATTTGAATTTCCGGCATTAATACTAGTCTCACTTGTTCCATCATCATAAACCATATCATAAATAGTTTGAGCTTCTGGCATTGCACAAACTGACTCAGGAGCATTACTCTCATCCTCTCCATAAACAGAGGTAACATGATAGCAATATTCTACACCATTTTGAACTGTATTATCATCATAAGAGTTATCTGCTAAGTTGGAACCGTTAAACATCATAACAAAATCACCTCCACTTACAGATCTATAGACATTAAACGTAGGTATCACTCCACCAACAGTTGTAATATTTGCATTAATACCAAATTCACCATCGGTAAGACCATAACCATTAGCGACATCCGTCCATGGTTCCCAGCCACCTAAATTAGCCCATGAGTTTTGTCCTGGTGCATTATCCGAATCAATGGCTACTCCTACAGTTGTACTGACTTCCAAAGCTAGAACGAAATCGCCACTAAATTCCCAACCTAAGTCAAGAACATTCCATTGCTCTTCAGCTAACGTAATAGTCGTGGTAAAAGTTGGGTCACTTTCAGGTAAACCTCCACTAACAGCAAAACCATATAAAGTAGTTAAACCGCTAAAACCCTGCGCTCCCCAAACTGCACATGAGTTTGCAGAAGCAGATTCCACACCATAAGGCACATCGAAATAGTTGCCCATTAGAGAAGTACCTTCTGACATCATAATAGCATCTTCAAAGGTTCCATCAACAAACGTCACATCATCATTATCAAAACTCTCACCTGCTGGCATATCCCATGATACAGCCACCTGATTATTTAAGGCTACTGCTTCAAGATTATTTACCATAGGGACATCATTAAAAGAAATACTCCACATATGAAGGTCGTCAATAAATAATCCGCCACCATCTCCACCATCATTATTATCATCCGTTCTAACTGTGAACCTAATTTTAATATCATCACCCGCATATTCTGAAATATCTAATTGAGCATTCCCATTAAATGGTGCTCCAACAGGGTATTCCTCCCAGCCAAGACTACCAGGTCTGGTAACATCGGCATAGTCATAGAAATATTGCTCCCAAGCAAATTCTAATCCGTTCATCGGAACCATAGTAGAATTTTCATCAGCATTGTCCGAATAAACAACATCCCCGTTACTGCCTTGAATTGAAATATTATCAATTTTAAAACCAGTAAGAGTATTATCATCAGGAGTCGAATATCCCGGATCAGAACCAAATGCAAATTGAACTAAAACCTCTTGACCTTCATAAGCGCTCAAATCAAAAATAACTTCATGCCAATCAGCCTGTCCTCCCCATCCGGCTGCAACGGCCTCCAAAGAACCTCCACAATTATATTCCATATCATTATACACCCATCCATAGCCAGAAGTAAAATCATAAGGGTCATCACCAGTAAGAAGATTCCAAGTTGAACCTTCATCATTTGAAATACGAACATTAGCAGCATCCCATCCATTGATACATGTTCCATCAACTACAGCACCAGCAGACGATTCAATCCCCCATTTCATCATAGTTGACATTGATCCACCGACAGGAACTGTAATCGAAGGAGATTGCAGTACTTGTACCCATCCATCTAAATATCCACCTACTCCAGGATCAGCGCACCACCAACTCTGCCCATCATAAGCATCAGAAGTTGAAGTTTGAAAATAAAAAGGAAGGTCTGAC
>Ga0308004_10000948_pt1 | contig 12912 bp, 11 predicted proteins | sample Neamet38_FD_203156 | JGI IMG/M metagenome (GOLD analysis project Ga0308004, IMG submission 203156) | Marine microbial communities from water near the shore, Antarctic Ocean - #38 | ecosystem: Environmental > Aquatic > Marine > Unclassified | place: Southern Ocean | collected 2014-06-06 | reverse complement strand
TTGAGTACAGTATTTTAAACACAAAACGACTGGCAATTAATACGACTACATTTAATAAATAATGGACAACTATAATAGATAGAGGTATTGTGAAGTCTGGGTAAATATGCAATGCGCTATTTACTAAAACCAAAACTACCAATAAGCCTGCGAGTACTGAAACCGCATACATAACATTTAAGGCATCTCTTACACCTGTATGTCTTACAACTCCTTTATAAGAGCCTACTAGTAAAAAACTAACAAGAGCTAATATTAAAACTAATGGTTGTTGGTATAAGAAATCTTGTGTAGTAAAGTTAAACGTAAAGTTAAAACGTATAAAATAAGCCAACACAAAAGTCTGAAGCACTAAAAGGCAATCTATTGCTAACACCAACCAACGAGAAGCATATTGATTGACCGTTCTTAAGAGTTGTTTTTTAAACATTGCATATTTTATTTATGACCTCTATAACTCTGTCTAAATCATCCTTCGACAAATTTGAACCACTTGGCAAGCACAATCCTTTTTCAAATAATTCTTCTGAAACTTCATTTGTATACGCTGGGTAAATCTCAAAAACAGGTTGTTGATGCATGGGTTTCCATAATGGTCTTGCCTCAATATTCTCTTCAGCTAATGCCAACCGAATAGACTCTCTCTGTTCAAAAGAAGTTGTTAAAACACAAGTTAACCAACGATTGGAAAAAAAGCCTTTAGGCTCTTTTACAAACTGAATAGAATCTGACTTTATATGTTCGAGATAATACGCATGGTTAGAACGTCTAGCAGCTACATGAGAATCTAAAACTTCCATTTGACCTCTGCCAATACCTGCTACAATATTACTCATACGGTAATTGTATCCTATTTCGCTATGCTGATAATGAGGTGCGTCATCTTTTGCTTGTGTTGCTAAAAAAGTAGCTTTTGTACAATGCTCAGGATTATTAGAAACCAGGGCTCCTCCTCCAGAAGTGGTTATAATTTTATTTCCGTTAAAAGAATAAACTCCTAATTCTCCAAAAGTACCCATTGATTTCCCATTATATGTAGCCCCAATAGCTTCAGCAGCATCTTCAATAATTGGAATTCCATATTTAGTAGAAATGGTAATAATTTCATCCATTTTGGATGGCATCCCATACAGATGTACTAATAACAACGCCTTTGGGGTTTTTCCTTTACTAATTCTATCTTTTATGGCTTCTTCAAGTAATAGTGGGCACATATTCCAAGTGTCTAATTCAGAATCTACAAATATTGGTACCGCAGCCTGATAAACGATAGGATTGGCGGTAGCAGAAAAAGTAAAAGAGGAACAAAGGACTTCATCTCCAGCTTTAACACCTAATAAAATTAAGGCTAAGTGAATTGCGGAAGTACCAGAATTTAAAACTGAAGCAGCAGATGCGCCTGTGTATTTTACAATATCTTGTTCAAATCCATTTACATTAGGACCTAAAGGTGCTACCCAATTAGTATCGTATGCTTCTTGAACATATTTCATTTCTGTTCCGCCCATATGTGGAGAAGATAGCCAAATTTTATTTTTCATTATATTTTATTATTTTACCTGGATTACCTACAACTACAGCATAATCTGGAATGTCATTAATAATTACAGCACCTGCGCCAATGGTTGCCCATTTACCAATCTTCAAATTAGGACATACTACAGCACCTGCGCCAATATGTGTTCCCTCTGAGATAGTAACATTACCACACAAAATTGCTCCTGGGCTAATATGAACAAAATCACCTAGAATACAATCATGATCTATGCTGGAGCTTGTATTAATTATACAATGTGTTCCTATAGATGTAGCGTTATTTATAGTAGCAGAAGCCATTATAACAGACCCTAGCCCAATTAAAACCGATTTGTCTAGTACCGATTTAGGGTGTATAGCCGTTTTGTAATTTAATTGCGGAAGAGAAACAACAATGCGCTTACGTATACTATTAAGCCCAATGGCAATAATAGCATTAGAATTTTCTGGAATAGTAGCTATTGGAGTATGTACAGGAATAGAATTAAAAATCTTAAGATCCCTATCATCGTAATAACTACTTACAATAATATTAGATAACCGAAGAATATCGCTTATTACTTTTGCATGCCCACTAGCTCCAATCAGTATCATTATTTTCCTGTAAATTTAGACATTGTTACCGTATCAGCAGAAGAGATACCATCTCTCTTAAATACTTTAAGAACCGTTAAAAACAAAATTTTAATATCTAATAAAAACGTTTGATTTTCTACATACCAAACATCTAATATAAACTTTTGTTCCCAAGAAATAGCGTTTCGGCCGTTTACTTGAGCCCATCCTGTTATGCCAGGTTTTACAAAATGTCTGCTAGCTTGCTCTTTTGAATACAGAGGTAAATACTCCACCAATAAGGGTCGAGGTCCTACCAAACTCATATCTCCTTTTAGTACATTGAATAACTGAGGAAACTCATCTAGTGATGCTTTTCGGATAAACGAACCTAATTTTGTTAACCTTTCTGCATCGGGTAATAAATTCCCAAATTGGTCTTTTTTATCGTTCATGGTTTTAAACTTAATAACTGAAAACAGCTTATTGTTTAAACCTGGACGTACTTGAAAAAAGAAGGGTAAACCTTGGTTGGAGACTGATAGTATTACAGCAATAATGATTAAAATTGGACTAATACAAATTAATCCAATTAATACAAAAGTAAAATCGAAGACTCTTTTCATATAACTTTATACATTGGCTATTTGATTATTATACTCATCTAACAATGCCTCCCAAACTAACTTCTGTTCATACCTAGAAGTTATCATTGACCTAGAATTGTCTCTCAATTTAAATCGAAGTTCATCGTCTCTAAACATTTTTTGCATAGCATTTAGTAAGGATATTGAATCTTTAGAGGGAACAATAATTCCATTCTCATTGTGTATGATAATTTCGTTACACCCATTTATATCAGAAACAATACTAGGTAACCCCATAGAACCTGCTTGCATAACAACATTTGGGAATCCTTCTCTATAACTAGGAAATACCAACACATTAGAAATTGCAAAATATGGACGAACATCCGATTGATAACCTACACTAATAATGTGTTTACTATTGATGATTTCATTTAGAGTTTTTGGAAGCAAAGGATCTAAATCTGACTCTAAAGAACCTACCAACAGCAATTTAACTAAATTCTTATTAATGACTAATTGTTTAAATGCCTTTACCAATTCATTAATTCCTTTATCGGACACCAAACGACCCACAAAAATAAAAACAATATCATTTTTACTAATGTTTAAATCCTTTTTAAGTTTAGAGTTTACATCATTGGAAAATTGACTAGGACTAAAGCAATTGATGTCAATCCCGTTAGAGCTTCCATTGGCTAAAACTTTCAGGTTCTTTTTATTCGCAAAATTATTTTTCAGAATAACATCTCTCAAGCCAAACGAGTTTGGATATACCATTGTAGCACATGCGTAAGTCATTTTTTCAACAATATTCAACACTTTTCTTTTAGCCCCCCTTGTCTCCATTAAAGGAAGACCCGCAACTGTATGCAGTCTAATAGGAACCCCTGCAGCTTTAGCAGCTAACATGCCAACAATACCTGCCTTTGGTGTATGAGAATGAACAATGAAAGGTCTTTCTTTTTTAAAAAGTTTATATAATTCCCACAGAGCCCAAACATCTTTAAAAGGAGTGATTTTACGAGACATTTCAATTGGAATTACCCTTACGCTTTCCTTAGCTCCAACGGCATCCAAAGTTATACCGCCAGAACTTATTGCAATAACCTCGTAATGAGACTGCATAAAAGCCAACTGCCCCTCTATGAGTTTATCTAAGGACATAGGCACGGTAGTTATCCTAATTAATTTAGGTTTCTGATTTTTATTTATCTGCAAAATCAATCATATTAGATGATATAAAATCATAACGATTTTTTAGAATATGAAAATGTTTAATGATATCCTTTAATTGCGCTATGTTTTCAGATACATTTTCTCCAAAATTATGCGGATGCCACCATAAGTGATAATTCTTATTATTCTTAGCTGCATAAGACATCTCATTTTTTATTCGAACCATTTTCATTCTTTGTATGCTCGTCTCTGAGTTTTTATATGGTCTAAAAAATCGACTTGCTGGTAAAATTTTTAAATTATTGTGTGTCTCTAAATTATCGAAACTTAAATGTTTACTTATTGGTATTAAAGTATCAAATGCTCTTAAAAGTGGTGTAACTTTTCCAAAACTATTTTTCCAAAACCAGACATTAGGGTTAGATCGTACAACTCTAATTCCGTTATTAATTGCTACGTCTAAATAATCTCTATTAAATTGGTTTCTAGGAAAAACCAATGACCGTAAAGTAATGTTAAAATTATTTTTAGCAATAGTTTGAGCTGCCTTTAAATCTTGATCAAACTGTTCTGCAGTTTGGCCTCTCTCATTACAATAATAATGAGAGAAAGTATGACTTGCTATTTCTTGTCCTTCAGTTTTAATTATTTCTTTTATTAAACTAGGAGCATAGTGGAAAGGATCCTCTACCTCGCTATTTCCTATTTCTGAAAAATGATCGTAGTATAAAAGATTTTTATTTAAATAATTAGGGCGTAGTTTTGGTTGGAGTTTCTCTAATTGTTCTTTATGTGTTGCGAAAAGAAACCCTACAGTAGCCCAGGTAGCTCTAATTTTATTTTCCTCAAATATCTTTAATACTATAGGTATTGATTTTCTAGATTCCTGAAAATAGTTGCTCTTTTTTTTGATATCCCACTTTTCTACGCCGCCCCAATGAATTTCAAAGTCTAAAGAAATAATAAATTTTCCGCTACTCATTATTTTACTCCTTTAAATATTAAACCTGAAAGATACTCCGTTATAGTAGGGTGGTAATACAATATACTTCTTGTATTTTCTTTCTTATATGTTTTTAATTGATTCAACTTTACATCATTTATAGCTTTTTTTAACAAAGGTATAGCCAAAGCATATTGAAGTAATGGATATGTAATGAAATTATCTTCTTTATTTACATTAGTTGATTCTTGATAAATTATTGAGCCTGTATCTATACCTTTATCTACAACATGAATTGTAACCCCAAAATTATTTTTATCCCCATTACGCAGAGCCCAATAACCACCATGAACTCCCCTATATTCTGGTGTAATTCCGACATGTGTATTAATAAACAACGCATTTGTACAATCCAAAATTTTTGAAGATATAATTGATGTTCCATTAACAATTATTAAATCAGGTTTAATTTTTCTTAGAATTCTAATTGTATTATTTGAATTTAACTTACCAAGAGAAACTATTTTTTCATTGGGAACATTATCAGATACCAATTGTAAATCTATTTCTTTCTGTTTTATTTTATTTTTACTGAAGAAAGTTAAAATTTGAACTATAAAAATTTGAAACGCTAATTGATTTATAACCTTTAATAATCCAAGTTTATTTATCCTCCTTTTTATTATAGCTATTCTAGATATAGAATCTGCTATTAAAAATTTAGAAATTTCAAAATCAGATTTTAAAGCATTATATGTATACATTGAACTGCGTCCCCCACCTGTTAACATTATGATTTTCATTTGAATGATGTCATTAAATTAGTATACAAATCCTCTATAGATTTCTTATGTTTTTCGATTCCAAAAAACTTGACTGCATAATTACGATTTTTTTCTACGATAAAATCTTCATTATTATTTATGATGTAATCTCTAAAGCTTTCATTATCCCGCTTAGGATTTGTTTGTGGTTTGATTAGAAAACTATTTGTTTCTATAGTCAATTCACTTATCCCACCAGAACTTATTGCAATAACCTCGTAATGAGTTTGCATAAAAGCCAACTGCCCCTCTATGAGCTTATCTAAGTACATAGGCACGGTAGTAATACGTATTAGCTTATTTTGCTTTAAAGGGGTTTCAATATTACTCATCTACAAACTACAAATTAATTGTTCCCATTTTTTTAAGACTTTAGATTCATCATGGTTATCTATAACATACTTATAGCCATTAAACGATAACTGATCCCTTTCCTCTACTGATAACATCATTAACTTTTCCATTTTATTCGCTAAATCGATAGGATTACTTTTTTCTGATACAAAGCCACAGTTGGAGGCATTAATTAACTCTGTACAGCCTGGCACATCTGAACATATTATTGGTTTCTTTTTAGACATCCCCTCTAAAACGGCATTAGGAGTTCCTTCCCAAAAGGTAGATAGAACAACTGCATTTGATTTTTCTATATAATAACTGGGATCATTAACAAAACCTAAAATATCAACTTGATCCTCAATACCGTATTCCTTGATAAGTTCAAAGGGCCATGTAGCATCACCTATTATACCTAATACGAGTAATTTTACTGGAACCTTATTTTTAACTAAAATATCAATAGCTTTAAATAACGATTTATAATCTTTTTGTGGTCTGAAATGTGCTATACTTATAAAAGTAAAAACATCATTTTTTAAAGAATCATGTTTGGTTTCATTTATAGAAATAGCATTGTTCATCAAAAAGGATTTGCTAGTAACCGTCAATCCATCGTTTTTAAATTTCTCTAATGATACTATTGAATTAAATGTTGAAATATCATCTAATTTGTAAGTTAATTTATAAAGATAAAAATATCTTTTAGCAATCTCATTGTTACGAACAGAAGTAATCAACTTTAAAGATGTTAAAAATTTTATTCCTCTCGCAATTATATTAGCACCAAACATAAACGAAACTAATACATCTGGCTGTATAGATTGGATATATTTTATTAAACAGAAAATTCCTAGACCTTTTTTAAAGGATATTAATTTATATGGAATAGCATTTATACCTAAAAACTCCTTAAAATCATTTTTAGGTAACAAATATAGAATAACCACTGCATATCCTCTCTCTTTTAAAAAGGAAGCTAATTTGACCAATTGTGTTTCTGCTCCTCCTTTCGTCAAGGATAGGGTAAATAATATAATTTTCTTTTTCATATGGTCTGTACTAACCATTCAATAGATTAAGCTTATAAGCTCTAATATTAAAGAGAGTCAAAAGAATACTTTAAACGATCTAATAACAGGCATCAATAATATTTGGTGATTATAAAAAATGCTGTATCAGCTCGTGTAATATCAAACAGTCATTAATTTTAATAGCTTAAAATTATTACTTTAAGTTTAACTAATTTGATTTATTTTTGCATATAAAGAAACATCACTTTCGTACAACAAGGATTAAGACTTAGAATACGAAAGTATCCTAGAGGAATTTAGTTAATATCATCTTAACTTATTAAGTAATCTTACTGTCTTCACTGTAGAAACCAAATTCTTTATACCATTTTGAAAGTACATAAACTCTCCAAATATATGAGCTATAATCATAATGACCAGATAAGTGTTTTTCAAACATATCTTTAAATTTTTCAATATTGAAATTAGGTATTATATTCAAAAACTCATCATTTAAATTTTCTATAAACTCTTCTTTTAATTCATGCCTAATCCAGCGAGCAATTGGAATGCTGAAGCCTTTTTTTGGGTGATTAAAAACGTCTTCTGGTATATATTTTTTCAGGATGTCACGTAAAATTCTCTTTTTAACTCCTTTTTTGTATCTATAGGAAATAGGGAATGATCTCGCCAATTCTATAATTCTATAATCTAAAAATGGGCTTCTTATCTCAACCGAATATGCCATACTTGCTCTATCAACTTTAACATTACTATCATTTTCTAGCCATAATTTAATATTCAAATCTGCTGTTTTTTGAAAATTATTAGATGATAGCTTATTAAATTCTGGATAATTAGAAAGCCACTTAAAATCTCTTTTTTTTAATAATGTGTTAAATCCAAGAAAAACCATTTCAATAAACCTATCTACATTTCTAGTTCTTAATATTGTTTTAATTGGATCTGTCCTTTGTTTAAACATTATAGGGAAAATTAAAAAAGAAGAAATATACCTTATAAAATACGGAACTTTCACAAGTAAATTAAATTTACTAACCCAATCAAAATGATTATATCCTAAAAAACTTTCATCACCACCATCACCCGAAAGTGCCATAGTAACATGTTGTTTGGTTACCTTATTTAATAATAAGGATGGGAGTGCAGAACTATCAGCAAAAGGCTCATCATAAACTTCTACAAATTTTGATATCATTTCCATAACATCGGTCGGACTGCAAATAGTCTCCGTATGTTGTGTGTCCAATATCTCTGCATATTTTTTGGCAACTTTACTTTCATCATACTTGGGGTCGTCAAACCCAATTGAAAAAGTTTTAATTTTTGCTGTATGTACTTTAGATGCAATACTAGTGACCAAAGCAGAATCAATACCTCCAGACAAAAAAGAACCAAAAGGAACATCAGCCTGTAGTCTTATTTTGACAGCATCCTTTAATAAATCATGAGTTTTTTCAACAGCATCTTCATACGAGATATCAGACAATTTAACTTTGTTAAGATTCCAATATTCTGAGATTGTTAGTGTATTGGTTGTTAAATCAATTAGCATATTTTTACCTGGAGCCAATTTATTAACATCATTAAATATGGTATAAGGGCTAGGAATGTATAAGCAATCCAAATAAATATTAATAGCCTCTTTATTAATAGTTTTACCGTTAGATATAGGTCGTAACTGACTACAAATTTCAAATTGACCGTCATTCCAATAGTAATAAAAAGGTTTAACTCCCAGGCGATCTCTTGCACAAAAAATAGTGTTAGCCGCTTTATTATAGATGGCAAATGCAAACATACCATTAATCTTGTTTGTCATTTCTTCTCCCCACTCGCAATAAGATTTCAATAAAACTTCTGTATCTCCTGTTGTTTCAAAATTATAACCAATCTGAATCAACTCTTCTTTAACCTCCTTGAAATTGTATATCTCACCATTGAAAACAATTGTAAAGTTATCGTAAACCATTGGTTGATTTGATCTCGATTCTAAATCAATTATAGACAACCGTAAATGACCAAAACTAAGACTTTCTTGTTGTAAAACTCCAGTATAATCGGGACCTCTAAATTTTATCGTTTCTAACTTTTGTTTAATATCCTCCTCTTTAAAAGGAATATTCGTTAAATATATACCACACATAATTTACTTTATTTACTAAAAACGTTTAAACTTATTTAATGCTTTTTTATAGAAAAAGTTCAAAATTACTTTTTTTTACACCTATAATAATGGATATTCTTTACCCTATAACAACAATAAGTCCATGTTAAATCTCTGTTGTATACAAAGGGCTTGTCTCTTGAAGCAGCTCTTCAGCTCTATAGGTGTTTAATGTATTAATCATTGTAATAGTCTGATACTCTATTGAAGATTAAATAAATCATGATATTTTGACACTATTTCTTTAGGTGCGAAGTTGGACCATACATACTTTTTAACAATTTCAGTTTGAGGCTTATTTATTGTGTCTAAATTAATTAATAGTCTATCAAACTCCGTTTGATCTTCCACCAAAAATCCATTTTCCCCATTAATAATAATGTCTTTAGTACCTCCTGGACAATCAAAAGCGATTACAGGTACACCAATACTGCAACTTTCTAATACCGAATTAGGGAATCCTTCAACATAAGATCCTTGCAAAAAGTAGTCATTCTTATTAATCTCGTCTAATACTTTAGAAGTGTGCTTTATAAATGTTACTTTATCTTGTAAATTATTCTTCATTATTTCATTTTTAATTTGATCACCCATTAATCCATCACCCACAATCGTATAATGAAAGTCATAATTCACTATTTTTGAAAGGCCTTTAATTATTCTAGAATGTCCTTTTTCTTCACTTAACCTGCCAATCGTTATAAATTTTATTTTATTACGTGATGTCTCTTCAATTTTATTTGAATCCAATAATTGCATAGTTATGGGGTTCCCTATAACATGTAATTTATTTGTATTTATATTAAAATTTGCAATAAAATCATTTTTCATATCTAGAGATTGACAAACAATCGCATCTAAATTTTTATAGGTAAGACGTATAATTTTTTTTAAAAATCTCGACTTATAATCGCCATATTTAGACATTATCGAAAGTACGCTAGCTTCCCGTGCTATAAATTTTATGTTTTTAAAGAAATAACTCGTTAAAGCCATTACTATATTTACATGAGCAATGCTAGAAAACACTATAGTAGGTTTTGTTTTTTTTATTGCTTTTATAATATCAAAAACAGAAAACAAAAGCCGATCTCTATTTAAATAAACAATTGTTAGATTGCCGGTTTCAAAAACTTTGTCTTTTTCAAAACCAAGTACTAATAAAGTTACTTCTTGATTGTTCTCATGAAGACTTCTAGCTAAGAAAGAAATTACTCTTTCAGCACCTCCAGCTCTTAAACTTGGTAAGACGAATAATATTTTCATACTTTTTATACTTTTCATAAAATACTTATATTCAAACACTAAGGCTTTTAATTTTCTTAGTTATCTGATTTGTAGTCTATACCTTCTTCAGATATGAAGTTTTCTAAAACTATTTTTGTGTCTGCCTCAAAAAACAAAAATATTTGCCAGTTTTATTTCAATTATAACACCACTAGGTTCAGGTTTTGCAATTGTACTACACCTGTTGTAACTATCACATTTTATTCTAATTAGCACTAAGCATTATCTTTATTGCTATTTTAAACAACTATACCCAAATTTATTATACTTAAACAAATATGGTACCATCATGTGATAATAATGGAAGAGCCTATACAACCTTTACCTTATTACCTATTTAAATTACTCCTGGTTATGAACTAAATAATTTAAATATATACTACAAATTTACATCTAGGTGTCTTACTTAAGAATTTTAAACAATTAACTTAATAAGACTATTAAACAATGTTTTCTTTAATTTTATAATTCTTAGTCCATTTAACCAAAATATAGACCCTCCATATGTAGGTTGAATAATCTGCTTTATTATCCAAATGATCCTTAAATAGTTTTTTAAATACAGTAATATTTAAATTGGGTATTTGTTTCAAAAAAACATCCGACAAATTCTCCTCCATTTCATCTCTTAATTCTTTACGCATCCAATCGCCTAAAGGAATTGAAAAACCCTTCTTGGGTAGGTTAAATACTTCTTCGGGGATGTACTTCTTTAATACATCTCTTAATATCCTTTTCTTTACACCCGGTAAATAACGATAAGAGACGGGTAAGGTTCTGGCAAACTCAATGATTCTATAGTCCAAAAACGGGCTTCTTACCTCAACAGAAGATGCCATACTTGCCCTATCGACCTTTACGTTACTATCATTTTCTAACCATAATTTAATATTAAGATCTGCAGTTTTCTGGTAAGTATTGTTAGACCAAGTTTTATATTTACTATAATTAGAAAGCCATGTTGAATCCCTACTTAAAAGAAGCGACTTATAACCAACAAAAATACCTTCAATAAAATTGTTTTTATTTTTTAATCTAAGAATTCTCCTTAAAGGTTCTGTACGGTTTTTAAAAATAAATTTAGGTATGATCATTGAAAACGAATACCTAATAAAATAGGGGATACATGTTACCTTTTTAAATTTAGTAACCCAATCGAAATGATTATAGCCTAAAAAGCTCTCATCGCCACCATCTCCAGATAAAGCTACGGTAACATCTTGTTTTGTGATTTTATTTAGGAGTAGTGAGGGTAAGGCAGAGCTATCGGCAAATGGTTCGTCATATACTTCTATAAGCCTTGGCAACATATCTAGGATATCTTGCGCTTTACAAATAGTTTCTTTGTGTTTTGTACCTAAAATATTAGCAAAAGTAGCCGCTACTTTACTTTCATCATATTTTGGATCCTCAAAACCAATTGAAAATGATTTGAGCTTCTCTTTAGAGATCTTTGAAGCAATACTTGTAATTAGTGCAGAGTCGATACCACCGGATAAAAAAGAACCAAATGGTACGTCGGATTGCAAACGAATACGCACTGCATCCTCTAATAAAGTGTGTACTTCTTCGACCGCCTGTTTATAAGATAGTTTAGAGGGGATTACTGGTTTTAAATTCCAGTATTCTTCAACTTCACATGTTTTATTATTTAAATCTATAATTAAATTGTTTCCTGGAGGTAATTTATAAACATCGTTAAAAATGGAATAAGGACTAGGGATGTAATCACAATCCAAATAAATACTTATCGCTTCTTCATTTAAAGTCTTATTTTGAGAAATAGGCTTTAATTGACTACATATTTCGAAGAATCCATCTTTCCAATAATAATAAAAAGGCTTTACACCTAATCTATCTCTAGAACAAAACATAGTTTTGGTTTCTCTGTTGTAAATAGCGAATGCAAACATACCATTTAGCCTAAGCACTACTGTTTTACCCCATTCTATAAATCCTTTTAATAAAACCTCTGTGTCGCCAGAGGTATGAAAAGTATGCCCCAAAGAAATCAACTCTTTCTTTATGTTTTGAAAGTTGTAAATTTCGCCATTGAAAACCAAGGTATAATTATCAAAAACCATGGGTTGATTAGACCTTTCCTCTAAATCTAAAATAGATAAACGCAAATGGCCAAAACTCACTTTGTCTTGTTGGAGTACACCAGTGTAGTCAGGTCCACGGAAATCTATCGTTTTTAATTTTGATCTTATTTCCTTCTCGCTAAAAGTGAGGTTAGAAGCATATATTCCGCACATAATTTTTAATTAAAATTTAAATATTTATCATATTTAAGTGAAAACAATAAAGATAATAGTATAAAACCTTCCGAATATTTAAATAAAAAAGGTTCTTTAATTTCTAGTAATAGCATAAGAAAAATTAGTAAGTATATTAGTTTTTTATTTAAACTTTTAAAATTTTCTTTTAAAAATAAAATTAAAGAAAAATAAAAGAAAATTGT
>Ga0308004_10000946_pt1 | contig 12923 bp, 10 predicted proteins | sample Neamet38_FD_203156 | JGI IMG/M metagenome (GOLD analysis project Ga0308004, IMG submission 203156) | Marine microbial communities from water near the shore, Antarctic Ocean - #38 | ecosystem: Environmental > Aquatic > Marine > Unclassified | place: Southern Ocean | collected 2014-06-06 | reverse complement strand
AAATTTCTGGTTTTTCAGATTTACATTTTTCAATAACTTTAGTTTCAAACTCAGCGATGTCTTTAAGCTCTACATCATCCAAATAACCTTTAACACCACAGAAAACAGAAATTACTTGTTCTGCAACAGTCATTGGTGAATATTGTTTTTGTTTTAAAAGTTCAGTTAACTTTGAACCTCTATTTAAAAGTTTTTGTGTAGATGTATCTAAATCAGATCCAAATTGTGCAAAGGCAGCCATCTCTCTATATTGCGCAAGTTCCAATTTCATTGATCCTGAAACTTTTTTCATTGCTTTTGTTTGCGCTGCAGATCCAACTCTAGAAACTGATAAGCCTACGTTGATTGCTGGTCTAATTCCCTGGTTAAACAATTCTGTTTCAAGAAATATTTGTCCATCTGTAATTGAAATCACGTTAGTTGGAATAAATGCAGATACATCCCCCCCTTGTGTTTCAATTATTGGAAGGGCGGTTAGTGACCCTCCACCATGCTCATCACTAAGCTTAGCCGCTCTTTCTAATAATCTACTATGTAGATAAAATACATCTCCAGGGTATGCTTCTCTTCCTGGAGGCCTTCTTAATAAAAGTGACATCTGTCTATAAGCTACAGCCTGCTTAGATAAATCGTCATAAATGATCAAGGCATGCATGCCATTGTCTCTGTAATATTCACCCATAGTACACCCCGTATAAGGTGCTAAGAATTGAAGTGGTGCTGCATCTGAAGCTGTAGCAGCTACAATTGTTGTATATTCCATAGCACCAGCTTCTTCTAAAGTTTTTTGAATTTGTCTAACTGTAGATCTCTTTTGACCTATAGCAACATAGATACAATAGAGTTTTTGCTTCTCATCACCAGACTCATTAATTTTTTTTTGGTTAATTATTGCATCAATCGCAACTGCGGTCTTACCTGTTTGTCTATCACCAATAATTAATTCACGTTGTCCCCTTCCAACTGGCACTAAACTATCAATTGATTTTAAACCTGTTTGCATCGGCTCACTAACAGATTGCCTAGGAATTATTCCGGGAGCTTTTACTTCAACTCTACTTCTTTTTACTCCTTTGTTTAAGGCACCCTTACCATCAATTGGATTTCCTAGTCCATCAACAACTCTACCTAATAATTCTTTTCCAACAGGGGTGTCAACAATACTTCCTGTTCTTTTAACAACATCACCTTCTTTAATTTTTCTATCATCTCCAAAAATTACAACTCCAACATTTTCACTTTCTAGGTTTAAAGCCATTCCTTTTGATCCATCAGCAAACTCAACCATTTCTCCAGCCTGAACATTATCTAAACCATACACTCTAGCAATTCCATCACCTACTGATAAAACTTGACCAACTTCAGTTACTTCAGCCTTATCACCAAATTTTTTAATTTGTTCCTTTAGTATCTTTGTTACTTCTGATGGGTTTATATCCATTTATGCCTCTATCATCCTATTTTCTATTTGTTGTAACTTATTTTTAATAGAAGTGTCCACCATCGTGCTTCCTACTTGCACAATCAAACCTCCAATTAAACTTGCGTCATGTGTATAGTTTAATTTTATTTTTGAACCAAAGTTTTTAGTCAATTCTTCTTTAATATCATTAACCTCATTTTCATTAAGGTTTTTTGCAGAAACTAACTCAGCTTTTAATTCACCTCTTTTAATAGAACAGGTTTCAACAAAACTTTTTAATATTTTATCAACATAAAAAAATCTTCTTTTAAATATTAAAAAACCTAAAAATTTTGTTAATAATTTACTTAACTTGTATTGATCCGCGATTTTGTTTAACGCATTAAGCTGATCTTCTTTTTTATTTGTTGGATCTTTAATTAAGGACCTAAAGTCTTCATTTGCTTTAATTAAATTAATAATTGAGGATGAGTGATTTTCAATTACATCAAGTTCATTGCTTTCTGTAGCTAACTCATAAAGCGCTAGTGAGTACCTATCTGCTGAAGTTTCTGAAAAACTTTTATTTTTGCTCAATTTACTAATTCCTTAAAAATTATTGTAGATTTATTAAAATTTGGTTCTAGTTAGCATATGACCCTAGCCTGTTCAAGCTACAGACTGCCCTAAATGCTTGTTTTTTTCCTATTAATTGAAGTTTATTGGGTCAACATCAACTGTTAGTTTTATTCTTCCAGGAAATTTGAATTTTGCGACGGCATTTGCTAATGAGGTCTGCATTTTTAGAGACTTTCGCCCTCTAATTAAAAGCCTTACTCTAAACATTCTTTTTAATCTAAATATTGGAGCATTCACAGGCCCGAGGACCCGACCCTCAACCGTACCCTCTATAAAACTTTTAAATTTATATGCTTCTTTTTCCAGCTCTGTTTCATTACTGCCAGTAATTATTATAGCAATAAATCTCTGAAAAGGTGGCAGGTTATTTTCTCTTCTAATTTCAAGTTCTTTCTCTAAAAATATGTCAGGATCTTTATTTGTAATGTCTGTAATCATTTTGGTATCTAAATTATACGTTTGGAAATACACGGTTGCAGGTTTTCCTGTCCTACCTGCTCTCCCTGAAAGTTGGTGATATAATTGTAAGTTTTTTTCTGCACCTCTTAAATCATGTCCTTGTGAAGATAAATCAATATCAACTACAACAATACAATTTAAATTTGGAAAGTGAAACCCTTTTGAAATTAGTTGAGTACCAATTAAAATTTGAATTTCATTGTTTATAATTTTTTCCAAAGTTTCTGATGAGCTTTTTTTATTCATTGTGTCACTAGAAAAAATTGTAGTTTTTTTTGTTGGGAAAATTTTTTTAACTTCTTCTGATATTCTTTCAACTCCAGGTCCAGAAAAAATAAAATTACACTTTCCTTCTTTAGAACAATCTCTATTTAATAAAGCTTTATGGCCACAGTAATGACACAATAAATTTTGTTTCTTTTTATGGTATACTAAATTTATTGAACAATTTGGACATGAATAACTGTTAAAACATTTCTTGCATAATACGTGAGGTGAAAAACCCCTTCTGTTTAAAAAAAATAGAACTTGATCATTTTTTTCTAAATGAAATTTTACCTTTTCAATTGTTTCTTTTGAAATCCAAGATTGAGATCCTAATTTAGTATTATTTAAATTTATTATTTCATAATTAGGTAACGATGCATTTAAATATCTTTGATCTAATTTTGATAAACTATATTTGCCTTTTTTTATATTATCATAAGTCTCAATAGAGGGGACTGCTGTTATCAAGTTTACTGGAATATCTTCAAAAGATGCTCTAGAAATTGCCATATCTCTTGCATGATAAGTCACTCCCTCATCTTGTTTGTAAGATTGATCATGCTCTTCATCGACAATAATTAATCCCAGTTTCTTAAAGGGTAAAAACAATGAAGATCGAGCTCCGATTACAACTTTAATTTTATCATTGGCAATTCCACTCCAGATAATTTCTTTATTTTTTTTAGTTATTCCTGAATGCCAAACCGCAGGTTTAAAACCAAAAAATTCTATAAATTTATTTTGAAATTGTCCTGTTAAACCAATTTCTGGTAATAGAATTAACCCTTGAAAACCCTCGTTAATTATCTCTTTTAAGGCCTCAAAATAAACCATCGTTTTACCAGAGCCTGTAGTACCCTGTAAAACATGTACTCTGAATTTCTGGTTAGAGACATTCATCTTCTTTAAACATTTTTTTTGATCTTTAGAAAGTTCAATTTTATTTTGTTTAATATCAATTTTAAATTGTTCGTAAGCTTCACTTGAAATCTTTTCAACAGCATTGCTACTTAATAATAGTAATTTTAAAGCCATACCCTTTGGAATCATGTTGTATTCTGAAAACCAATTTAAAAATTTTATAGTACTTTTCTTTAAAGATGGAATTTCTAGTTTTCTCAAAACTTTCTTAATTGCAAAATTCTTATTAGTCTCCTTTTCAAACTCATTCCAAACCACTCCTACAATTTTTGATTTTCCAAATGGTACAATAACATAATCACCTTCTTTTAATCTTAAATCAGAATCATATGTAAAGGGATGATTAAAAATATTAGGTATGAGGATTGGTACTTTCATTTCAAATAACACACTACCTTAACATTATTTAAAAGCGATATAAAGATTGCAAACCTGTTAAAAAGTATTTATTAAATCATTAGTGTCTTAATAAACAAATAAAATATTTATAAGATCTAACAAGAAAAATATAAATTAATATGACAAAAGTTTGGAAAATAATAAAACCTGAAGAATATAAAAATGTAACTGACTGTATAAAGGCTATTAAGAAAAAAAAAGTTTACATTAGCCCCTGGATTGATGATATAATAAAAAATAATAAAAATAAAATCATCATAACTAAAAAAACTGCTTATTTGTTTAGAGTCAAAGTTTCTTCCCTTGGTTTTAAAAAACCAACACAACTAAAAAATATTTATCAAAAATTAAAACAAAAAGGATTTAAACTTGTACCGCCAGACATTGCTTTTAGGTCAAGACTTCAATACCAAGAACAAAAAACAGGTGAATGGCTAAGATTTGCCACACCAATGAATTCTTTAATAGATAGCGACGGTGTTCCACACTTACCCAAATTAGGTAAAGCTTTAAATTCCTTTTTTATTGAAACGTACTGGTCTTACTCTGAGGCAATTTTTCACCCTCACAACGAGTTTGTTGTAATGAAAAATGATATTTAAGAATTTAAAAATAAATAATATTATCCTAAAAAATCGTATTGTTGTTTCTCCAATGTGTCAATATTCATCCAAAAATGGCAGCCCTTCAAAATGGCATTATCAACATTTAGAAAATTTATCCTCAACAGGCAGTAGTATGATTTTACTTGAGTCCACTGCTGTTGAAAAATCAGGAAAAATATCTGAGGCAGATATGTGTTTATATAATGCTACTCATGAAAAAAATATTAAAAAATTAATTAAATTTCTTAAATCTAAAAATGACATTAAATATGGTATTCAAATATCTCACTCTGGGAGAAAGGGTTCAAGTTATGAACCTTGGATAAAACATAATTCTCCACTACCCAAAAAAAGGTCTTGGAAAACTTTCTCTGCATCAGCAATCTCAAGAGATAAAGGATGGCCTAAACCTATTGAAATGACAAAATTACAAATTAAAAAGATGGTTCAAAAATTTAAAAATACAGCCATTAGAGCTAATAGAGTCAATTTTGATTGTTTGGAAATCCATATGGCTCATGGTTATTTATTACATCAGTTTTTTTCTCCTATTTCTAATAAAAGAAAAGATGAATATGGAGGTAACTTTGTTAATAGAAGTAGACTATTAAATGAAATTGCAAGAGAAGTGCGAAAAGCTTGGCCAAGTCATAAAATTTTGGGTGCGCGCATCACTGGAACGGACCATATTAAAAATGGTATATCTATTGATGATGCCATCCTATTATCTAAAAGTCTGAAAAAAATTGGTTTTGACTATGTCTCGATTTCTAGTGGTGGAATTTTGCCATTTACAAAAATGAAACAATTTGAAGCGTTTAGAGTTAGTATGGCTGAAAAGATTAAAAATGGTTCAAAAATGATGACTACCACTAGTGGTATGATAACTAAACACAAAATTTCAGAAAATATTATTAATAATAAAAAAATTGATTTTATTACAATTGCTCGAATAATTATAAAAAATCCTAGGTGGATTTTTCAATTTGCTAAAAGAAATAAAATTAAAGATTATGTCCCAAACCAATACAAGAGAATTATTTAAAATATAAAAACTTAACTTTTATATATCTCTCTCCATTTTTGAGCATGATTAACACCTAACAGCGTTCCTTGTGCGTTACAGCTGTTACAAGGGTTATTGCTTCGCTTCCCTTTTAATAAATCTACACGGTACTTTTTCATAATTTTTGAAGTCCAGATATCAAAAATTTCTTGTTGCATCATATTACCCATTGTCTGTCGCCTTTGCCAATCTTGTGGACATAAAAACACATCTCCATTCCAGTCAACTAAAAATTGATATGAGGGATAATAACAAGTTGTATGCACATCATTTCCTATTTGATTCCCTGTTTTTATCGTTCCAGCTCTATTGGTCAATTTCACACCAAAGTTTTCTGTTTTTGTGTACCACCTGTCTCTTAATATAACAAATTCCTCAGGTACACCTGATTGTTTAATCATATCTTTAAATTTTTGAATCTGTTCAGGGCCATCGTACATACTAATTAATAATCTTGCTGCATTAGCATTATACAATTTTTTTATCATTTTGTGGTTTAAGGGGTCACCATTAGTCACAATCTCAATGTCTGCCACTCTTGATAGTTTATCTACAATATATTCAATATCTTTATGCAATAAAGGCTCCCCATATCCACATAGTGCTAACGAACCTTTAAATTTCATTTTTTTTAAATCATCGTGCAATTTATTAATCAGGTTTTTAGACATTTTCTGGTAAGTATCTGGAGCCACCTTATCATCTGACTTAGGGCAAAAACTACAAGATCGATTACAAACATCAATTAAACTTAATTCAATCCAAGTTGGTAAAGGCACACCTTTAAATAAGCTTATTCCATCATCAACAATTAACTTTCTTCTGTTGATATTTTTTTTAATAGTTTCTTTTGGGTCTAGAGCTATTGGTGGTTTATTATGGCCAATCTTACTCATTATAATAAGCTCTTATCAATTTTTTTATTATTAAGATGAGTAATTTTTACATTATCAAGATTTGTAATTTCAGATTTTAATTCATCATATTCTTTCATTTTTTTTTGCATAAAACTTATAGTAAGTTTTGTTTTTGATGAAATGCCTTGTGGTGTTAAAATGTATAAATAGTTTATTTTTTTTTTGTTTTTTTTAAAATTTTGTATTTTAATTAAACCTTTATGTTGTAATTCTTTTAAACAATAATTGAGTTTGCCCAAGCTAAAACCTAGCTCGCTAGCAAGCTGTCTTTGACTAACTTCAGGTTTTTTGGATATTTTTCTCAATATTTCAAAATGATCCTGATTATTTTTTTTTACACCGTTCATAATATGAACTTAACGTTCAAAATTTGAACAGTAAAGGTAAAATTAAGATATAAATAACTAATACTTGTATTTCTAAATGTAAGTGTTTAATAATTTACCATCAATATATGCCAAATAATAAAATATTTCAGAATTATGTCTAATTTAATACTAAATGAAGGTTACCAAAAGACTAAAGTGTTCTTTGAAGAGGGCTATAAAGATAAAATTAAACATCAAGGAAAACTCTACATAGATCTTTCAAATTGTGCGGGTAGTTTAATACTTGGTCATAATAGTAAAATTTATAGAGAAATTCTAAAAAAATATTTAAAGATTAATGCTTCTAATTTTGCGCACCCAAATAATCATGCTGTTGATTATTCAAAAACAATTAAAAAGATATTCCCAAGCTTTGAAAAAATTATTTTTTGTAACTCTGGAACAGAGGCTGTCACTAAAGCCTTAAGAATAAGTCGGACTCTAAATAAAAAGGAATGTATAGTAAGTGTTGTAGGTAGTTGGCATGGCTCTGTAGATAGCCTACTCTTTCAACCTGATAGTAAACTTAAACCTAAATTTCTTTCTGATGGATTATCAAATAATGATAAAAGAAAAATAATATTTATTCCATACAATGATATTGAAATTTCTAAAAAAATACTAAACAAAAATAAGAATAAAATAAATTCTATTATTATTGAACCTATACAGGCTTGCTTACCATTAAATAATTCTAAAGATTATTTAAAATTCTTAGAAGATTTTTGCAAAAAAAATAATAGTACATTAATTTTTGATGAGATTATTACTGGTGTCAGATCTGACAAAAATAGTGTTCAAAAAAATTACAATATAAAACCTGATATTACAACAATTGGTAAGATAGTGGGTGGTGGAATGCCAATAGGAATTATAGGAATTTCAAAAAAAGTTTACAAAAATATAGAGCAGAAGAAGATTTTTTATGGTGGCACTTTTTCTGGGAATTCACTTTCATCATTTGTTGGAAATGAAACTTTAAAATACTTGATTGAAAATAAAAAGATTATTCATAAAATTAATAAGAAGAGTAAATATTTTCAAGATAATTTAAATGAATTTATCAATCTTAATAAAATGAATTTAAGGATTTATAGATATTCATCAATTCTTAGGATTGTTTATACTAATAATAAAATAGACAATAGAACTCAAAGAGATTTTTTTGAAAGTAAAAATTCAGTGAGAATAACTAACTTTAAAAAATTTTTATTTCAAAAAAAAATTTTTTACCCCTCAAGTGGAATTATTTTTTTTTCAGATGCAACTAGTTATAAAAATATTGATTACGTTATAGAGAATATAAAAATTGGGTTTAAAAAATATTTCAAATAAAATGTTTTAAATGTTAGATAAAAAGATTATTGCTATTTTAACAACTTCTTCTAATTATCAAGGTTTAATTAATGTTAATGCCTTATTATATAAGAAAATTTTAAAAGAATTTAAAGAACTATATATAATAGACCTTCAAAATCTTATTCTATTTAAAAAAAAAAAAATTAATAAAAAATTACAATTTAAAATAAAAAACCTAAAAATTTTTAAGCCCAATAGTTCAATGGAGTTAATAAATTTTTTTAACAATAAAAAGTTGGTTGGATTTAATTGTTTAGGAAAAAATTTTTTAGAATTTAAGATACATTATGTTCTGAAAAAAATTAATTTGACTCAGATTTTATTACTGAACGTTGGATATTTGAGTAATACTATAGAAATAAACAAAAATAGTATACCTAAAACTTTTATTAGCTTGTATTTTTTGTTTAATAAAAATATCGCTCGTTACTTATTCAAATTTTTTACTCTTGTAAATATATTTCCAAAAATCGATTACTACTTTGATTCATCTAAGCTCACCATAAAAAATATGAATTCAAGTTATATTAGAAGGATAGAAAAAAAATTTCCCAAAGTAAAACTTTCTTACTTTAGAAAAGCAATAAATATCAATAGTCGAGGATATGATCAACTATTAGAAAAAAATAATTCAATAGAAGAGAAATATTTAGTTTTTGTAGATAGTTTTTTTGAACACGAAGACAGAATTGCGAGAGATGGGATAATTAATAAAAAATATTCAGTTGAATACTACACCTCTCTTGCAAATTTTTTAAAAAAACTATCTAAAATTTATAATAAAAAAGTCGTAATTTGTATTCATCCAAAAAATAATAGTAAGCTATTTCAAAGTTATTTTAAAAATTTTATAGTTCAGAAATATAAAACACAAGAAATGATTAAAAAGTCCTTTATTTCTTTTTTTCATGAATCTAGCTCAATACTTGATGCGGTTATCCTAAAAAAAAAAATTATTATACTCAGGTCTAATCTGCTTGGTAATTATCTTTCAAATAGAGTTTGCCGTTACGAAAAAATGTTAAATTTACAATCTTTAGATATTAATAATTACCATATACTTGAAAAAAATAAATTAAATTTAATGTTAAATTCCCCAAAAAAAAAATATAATTATTTTATTAAAAATTATTTAAATACTGATGGTGTAAATCCTGGTTATCAAAAAATTATAAAATTGTTAAAAAAAATATGAAACTTTATTTAAAAATTTTAAGAGTGTATTGCTCTTTTATCTACTGATAGTGCAGCTTCTTTTACTGCTTCTGAAAATGTAGGATGTGCATGGCACGTTCTTGCAATATCTTCGGCACTTGCACCAAATTCCATTGCAACTCCAATTTCCCCAATTAATTCACCTGCATGGGGTCCAATAATATGTGCTCCTAAAACTCTATCTGTTTTTTCATCAGCTAAAATTTTAACAAAACCTTCCGCTTCATCAATTGCTTTAGCTCTTGAGTTAGCCATAAATGAAAATTTACCAATCTTATATTTTATATTCATTTCTTTTAATTGCTCTTCAGTCTTACCTATTGAGGCAACTTCTGGCGTTGTATAAATAACACCTGGTATAATATCATAATTAACATGTCCTGATTGTCCTGCAATATTTTCTGCAACTGCTATCCCTTCATCTTCAGCTTTGTGCGCTAACATCGGTCCATCTATTACATCACCGATTGCATAAACATTACTTACATTTGTTTCAAAGCTTTTATTTGTTTTAATTCTTCTCTTTTCATCTAGCTCAACCCCAATTGCATCTAAATTTAAATTACTAGTATTTGGTTTTCTACCAACCGATATAAGTACAACATCGCAATCAAAATTAATTTTTTTTCCATCTTTATCAGACATTAAAACACTAGCCCCATTAGTATTCTTAGTAATTTCTTCTACTTTAGTTTGCATGTGAAAATTAATTCCTTGTTTCTTTAAAATTTTCATAAATTCTGTAGATACTTCTCTATCCATTCCTGGTGTAATATGATCAAGAAATTCTACTACATGAACTTCAGCACCTAATCTAGACCAAACAGAACCCATCTCTAAGCCTATATAACCACCACCAACTATAACCATTTTTTTTGGTACCACTTTTAAAGTTAGCGCTCCTGTTGACGATACAATTATCTTTTCATCAAATTCCATTCCTGGTAGTGATACTGGAAGAGAGCCCGTACTAATTATTGTTTTTTCTGTCTCAATAACTGTTTCTTTGTTTTGATCATCTAAAACAGAAATTGTATTTACTGACTTAAAACTCCCTGTACCTTTAAAATATGTAATTTTATTTTTTTTAAATAAAAATTCGACACCTTTAGTTAAGATGGTTACCGCTTTATCCTTATTTTTCATCATTTTCTCAAGATTAAGTGTTACCTCACCAACCTCTATGCCAAGTTTAGAAAAGTTTTGCGCTTTATGATAATTCTCAGAAATGTTTAATAAATTTTTAGAAGGTATGCACCCAACGTTTAAACAAGTCCCACCAAGTGAACCTCTAGATTCTATACATGCAGTTTTAAAACCCAATTGTGCTAATCTTATTGCACATACATAGCCTCCTGGACCTCCACCTATTACAACTGCTTGAAATTTATCTGACATTTAAATATTTAAAAATAACCTTCTGGGGTCTTCTAAGTTTTCTTTTACCATTTTTAAGAATGAAACAGATTCTTTTCCATCAATAATCCTATGGTCATAAGATAAAGCAAGATACATAATAGGTCTGATCTTAATTTCACCATCCACTACCATTGGTCTCTCAACTATATTGTGCATGCCTAAAACACCAGATTGAGGTAAATTTAATATTGGTGTTGATAACATTGACCCATATACACCCCCATTGCTAATTGTAAAAGTTCCACCTTGTAAATCTTCTATCGTAATCTTACCATCTCTAGCTTTTTCTGAGATAGTTTTAATATTCTTTTCTATGTCAGAAAAAGATAATTCATCTGCATTTCTTAAAACTGGAACAACTAGTCCCTTTTCAGTACCTACTGCAAAACTTATATTGTAATAATTTTTGTAAATAATTTCATCACCATCAATTTCAGCATTAACAGATGGAAAAGTTTTTAAGGCAGCAACACAAGCTTTGACAAAAAAAGACATGAATCCTAATTTAATGCCATATCTACTTTGAAAGTCTTCTTGGTTTTTTTTTCTCATTTCCATTATACTGGTCATATCAATTTCATTAAATGTTGTTAATAAAGCAGCATTTTCTTGAGCTTGTTTTAATCTTTTTGCGATGGTCTGTCTTAGTCTGGACATTTTAATTCTTTCTTCTTGCCCATATTTATTTTTTCTCTCAGAAGGCTCTGGATTCACCCCCATCATTCCAATTAAATCACCTTTAAGAACTCTACCTTCTTTGCCGGATCCTTCAACGCTTTCTAAATTAATTTTATTTTCCACCACAATTTTTCTAACTGCTGGTGATAGTGTTTCACTATAGTTATTTGAAGAATTAGGTTTGTCTTCATTAACTTCTTTAATTAGTATTAATGGCTCTTCTTCTACGGCATCTTCTTTAATAGTTTCTTTTAAAATTTTCGGTTCTTTTTTTTCAATATCTAAGTTAACAACATTATTTTCCACTTTATTGGGTTGAATTTTTTTGATTTCTTTTTTTTCACCATGTTGATTGTTACTTTGACTTATCAAACCTAATAAGGCTCCAACCTCAACTGTTTCACCATCCTTTGAATTTATTTCAGATAATATTCCATCTATAGGAGATGGAACTTCTAAATTAACCTTATCAGTTTCTAGCTCCACAATTGCTTCGTCAACTTTAACTCTATCTCCTGCTTTTTTAAGCCATTTAGCAACTGTTGCTTCTGTAATACTTTCACCTAAAACTGGTACTAAAATTTTTTCTATCATTTCTATTCAAAAACCTTGTTAATAATTTCCTGTTGTTGTGAAATGTGTCTTTTTGCATACCCTGTCGCTGGTGATGCATCTGGACTTCTTCCTATATAAGAAATTTTATCATTATTAGCGTTAATAGTTTCTAATGTCCATTGTATATAATCCCTTACTGAAAACCATCCACCCATATTTTTAGGTTCTTCCTGGCACCAGTAAAATTTAGCATTTTTTGCATATTTTTTGATTTCTTTAACCAAGCTTTTAGCAGGAAATGGATAAAGCTGCTCAATTCTATATAATACTACATCATCTTTTTTTAGTTTTTCTCTAGCATCTAACAAGTCAAAATAAACCTTTCCTGAGCATAAAACCACTTTTTTAATTTTTGAACTTTCTTTTAATTTTATAAATCCATTTTCTTCATCTAGCGCATGGTCCCACAAAATTCTGTGAAAAAATGTTTCTTCATCAAAGTCTTCTATATTGGATACACAATGTTTATTTCTTAATAGAGATTTGGGAGTCATTATTATTAATGGCTTTCTAAATTCTCTATGCATTTGTCGTCTCAAAGCATGGTAATAATTTGCTGGTGTCGTACAGTTTACTATCTGCATATTGTCATTA
>Ga0308004_10000944_pt1 | contig 12936 bp, 13 predicted proteins | sample Neamet38_FD_203156 | JGI IMG/M metagenome (GOLD analysis project Ga0308004, IMG submission 203156) | Marine microbial communities from water near the shore, Antarctic Ocean - #38 | ecosystem: Environmental > Aquatic > Marine > Unclassified | place: Southern Ocean | collected 2014-06-06 | reverse complement strand
ATGTCGGCGCAACAAAAAAAATCATACTGGCTGGACCTATACCAATAAGCTGTAACCCTTTAGTATATAAATAAAGTGGTATTAAAGTCATTGGCCCTGCAAATAAAAGATAAAATGAAAGCTTTATTTCATTAAAAGAAAAAATATTAAGATCTAATTTTACAAGATACACAAAAGCAATAATCGCTATAGGAGAGAGTAAAAGAGTTTCAATAAGTAATGCTATACCTGAATCAATATTGATTTTTTTTCTAATTAACCCATAAACACTAAAAGTGATAGCCACAGTTAATCCAATCCAAGGTAAAACTTTGTAATAAAAAATTAAATATAATATTGAAAAAAAAACTAGAAAAACAGCAAAAATTTTATTTCTATTATATTTTTCTTTTAAAAAAACTATCCCAAAAAAAACACTAAATAATGGAAATATATAATAACCAAAACTTGCATCTACTAATTTATTTATTGAAATTGCATACAACCATGTTAACCAGTTAATCATCACAAGAACTCCCGAAACAAATAACAAAATTGTTTTCTTTGTATTTTTCAATACATTAAAAAAAATTTTCCATTTAGAAAATAAAAAAGTTGTTATTATAAGTAAAAAAGCGGTCCATATAGTTCTGTGTATTACTAATTCAACAGGACTTGCGAATGCAACAAACTTAAAGTAAATAACACCAATTATACCCCACCACAAAGAAGCCCCTACGGTTAATAACGTCCCATCCAAATTTTTTTTTTTCATTTAAGACTCGAAAAAGTTTTGAAGAATGTTATATTCCTATAAGGGAAGGATTAATACTCACAAATTCTTCCATGATAGCAAGTGGACACGGAAGAGTGGGTGAGTGGCTTAAACCATACGGTTGCTAACTGTACGACGGGTAACCCTGTCCGAGAGTTCGAATCTCTCCTCTTCCGCCATTAAAATTTCTAACAATAGATTCTATAAATTTTTTATAAATTATTTAAAATATTTTTTTAGTTTCAGATAGTACCTAATACGTACTACAAAATTATGAGTATAAAATAAATATCTAACAATTTTTTTAATTACAGGTATCTCTCTAAGTGACGGAAGTTTGTTTCTAATAAAATTATCAATTTTAGGAAAATAATCATTAGTTCTAAAATCAACAACATCAACTCTTTCTACATTTGTGTTCTTTATAGTTGTTGCATTAATACTTTTCTTTGAATTTATTTTAAATGAAACTAGTGAATTATAGTGAGTAATTGAGTAAATTTTTTTTTTAAACTCATTTGTGTTTTCAACACCAGGAAATCTTGAATTAATAACATCTATTAGATATTTACTATAATTTATAAATGAGTACTTAGATGGGTTTCCAAAGTTTTTAAAATAGCTTGTATGAACATCTTCAATTACTATCACACCATTATCTCTGGTATTATTTACGGCCTCACTTAGGGTAATAATTTGTTGGTCATTTACATGCCCACCGTCATCCAAAAGAACATCTATTTTTCCAACCTTGGAATAAAAATTTTCCCAAAATTTTTTGTCTGATTGACTGCCTATGAATATTTCAAATCCTTTTTCCTCTAGTTCTTTAGCATTTGGGTCTAAATCAATTCCAATAATTCTTGCGTTTGGTCCAAAGTATTCTCTCCACATTAATAGAGACCCACCGTGTAAAACCCCAACTTCGACAAAAATAATTTCTTTCCCGATAAATTCACTAAAAATTTCTTCGTAACATTGAAAATACGTATCACTCTTGAGAGAGGCTAAATTAAGATTCTTATAGATTTGAAATAATTTTGAGTTTGAATTTAGTTCTAAGCTTTCTTTTGAAATCTGATTTATTGGAGTAATTTGCACAAATTTAAATTAATACATTAATTACCTACATGCAATAAATTTTAACTAAGAATATGTATAAAGTTTAACGATCTAAAAATTAATAATTCAGTAATATTTACGCGGTTGAACCGTACTAAATTAAAAAGAATCTATTTGATTTAATGAAATTTTTTTTATTTTAAAATATTAAATATTACCAGTGTTTAATTAAATCACTTCAACGTCTAGATTTAAAGAATTCGTATTTCTTCATTCTTTCTTTAAAAAAATTATTGCCTAAAAAAACTGTCAATTTTTATTGGATCTTTATTTAACGTATATTTATAAACATTTATATTTTCAATTACCCTCTGAACATAGTTTCTAGTTTCTTTAAATCTTATTAATTCAATCCAATCTATAAAATTTATTTCACCTTTATTTGGATCGCCATATCTCTTTACCCAAGATTTAATCCTATTTGGTCCAGCATTGTAAGCTCCTATCGCAAAAGGAAATACTCCATCGTAGTCTTCAAGTAATGAATTAAAATAGTAAGTACCTAATTTAATATTATAGTTTGGATCATTTTTTAATAAACTTTTGCTATAAGTTGTTTTTAGATTTCTAGCTACTAATTTTGCAGTACCAGGCATAATTTGCATTAATCCTTGAGCGCCAACATGACTATTTGCCCGAGCATCAAATTCACTTTCTTGTCTAATTATTGCAAGTAGTAATTCTTGAGAAGGCATTTGCTTGTTATTAATTTCCTTTGGTATTTCAATAACTGGATAATTAAACATATTTATGAATCTTTTTTCATAAGATGCTTGTTTGGAAATTTGTATAGCATAATCAAATCTTCCAACTTCTGTAGATAATTGGGCAGCTAAAATTTCACTACCGTTCTCCACATCTAACGAGGCTAAATGTTTAAGTATATCTTTGCTATATTCTGTTTTGTCCATTTCTTTGAGAAGCTTAACATGACGAATTAGTTTATTTTTATTAAATTTTTTTTCATAACCGTCAGAAATTTTGTGTTCGGGTGAAAGTTTGAAATCTTGGCCTAACTTAATTTTATTAAAAGACAGCTGTCCATAATAAGTATTAGAAAATTTAGAACCTTCATTAAAATATTTTTTTGCTTCATTTAAATTATTATCTTTTTCGTGTGCTAAACCTAGCCAAAAAGCCCCCCTTGCTAAACTAATTGGGTAACCAACATTTTTATAAAAATTTTCAAAATGATTTATTGCCAATTCACTTTTATTAAGAAAACTCAAAGCTAACCAACCTGAAATCCATTCAGCATCTGCAAATTCAGGGCCATCATTTAAGTGATGATTACTTGAAACCTCGTAAGCTAATGAGTATTTTTTTTCATAAATTAAATCTCTAGTAATATTCTCTCTTAGTTTCCACCAAAGCTCTGGGTAAACTAAAGTTTCTTCACCATGAAAATTACGTAAAATTTCTAAAGAACCTTCTAGACGGTTCCTCCTAGTTCTCCATTTAAGTCTATTGTATTGTAGCCCCAAGTCATTAATAAACTCCTTAGGAACATCTGAAATTGCTTTGTCAACGCCATACGAGTTGGTCATTAGTATAAATCTTGCGTTATATAAAAGCTTCTCTTTTTTCGGTAGATAGGGAAGCATTCTTTTTAAATCCCAGTATTGATTATCCCACGCTAGATAATCAGCTCTTTTTAAATGATCCGAAGTTAATAAAATTTTTTTAAATTTTTTTCTATAATACTTAACATCATTTTTTGATAGGTCTGCATTAATCCAACCAGATTTTATAAAACGTGTTCCCAATTCATTTTCTTTAATTTCTAAATAAGCTTCGCCAAGTTTAATTTTTCCCGTACCACTTAAGGGCTCACTATCACCAAACCAATTTATAATGGATTTAGGAGATGTATTCTCTAATATAATTTTATGTTCTGCCAAATATCTTAAGCGCCCAATTCTCGGATAGTCTGGATTTTTAGCTATAAAATTTTGATAATCATTAAAGCTCGCCTGGTTACCTCTTTTTTTAAGATACATCCAAGTAACTAGATTTTTAAACTCTTTATCTTTAATTTTTTTTGTTTGTTCTAAAACATTGTTCCATTTATTTTTTTTAATAAGGAGAAAAATATTTCTAGCTAAGGCATAATCTTTTTCTTTAAGTATTTTAGACTTAAGTTGCGTCTTATTTGGTGTAGATGAATAAATTAAAGGTTTTTTTGGTGGATATAAAAAAACAATATTAGATTTTAAACTTTGCTTTGTTTTTTTTAGTTCAGTATTTTCTCTGAGTTGATCAATTTTATTCCGAGTCACACTCTCTAAAAAAGGCTTAACATCGTTTTGAATTTTAGTTTTTTTTAAGATTTGTTTTTTTTTAGAAGGATTTAAAATATTGATATTATTTGTTGCATTTTTTTTCTTGTTAAGTTCAGAAATCTTCTCACTATCTCCAATTTTTTTTTGCTCATTAGAATTTTTCCTTAATGGGTTTTTTTGAGGTAAATTAATTGATTTGAAGTTTTTACTTATTTTGATGTTATTTTGCTTTTTCTCATCAGACACTATTATGATAAATTTTTTTTTTGGAAAAATAAAACTACTATCAGCGGTTGATGCAATAGTTAAAAAAAACAAGGAAAAAAATATTATTGTTAAATTTACTAGACTATTTTTTAGATAAAGCATAAAGTTAAAAAGTTTAAAATTAATTATATTATTTTAATATATGTTTAAAGGATCAATTGTAGCTTTAATTACGCCATTCAAAGATGAAAGGTTAGATGAAAGCAATTATATAAAATTAATCAATTATCATTTAGAAAACGGTACACACGGCTTAGTTCCTGGCGGTACAACAGGCGAGTCGCCGACCCTTTCTCATGATGAGCATAAAAAAATAATAAATTTATCAATTAAAGAATGTAAAAATAAAATACCTGTTATTGCCGGCACAGGTTCTAATTCTACATCCGAAGCTGTTGAGCTCTCTATGTTTGCTGACAAAGCTGGAGCTGACGGGTTGTTAATAGTTACGCCATACTACAACAAGCCAACTCAAGAAGGTCTTTATCAACATTATAAAAAAATAAACGATAGTGTGGGAACCCCAATTATTATTTACAATATACCATCGAGATCAGTAATTGATATGTCTGTAGAAACAATGACACGCTTATTTGAATTAAAAAATATCGTTGGAGTAAAAGATGCAACGGGCGATCTGAATAGAGCCGAACAACAACGCAGGTCAATGGGTGATAAATTTATTATGTTAACTGGTGAAGATGGAAATGCTTTAGAGTTTAATAAAAAAAGTGGAACCGGATGTATTAGCGTCACAGCTAATGTTGCTGCAAAACTATGTTCCGAAATGCAAAATGCTTCTCTTGAAAAAAATAATGTGGATCTTCAAAAAAGAGCTGAAGAAATTAATAAAATACTTGCACCTTTAAATAACGCTCTTTTTATTGAAAGCAATCCATCACCTGTTAAATATGCCGCTTCTTTGCTAAAACTTTCACCTGATGATGTAAGACTTCCTCTGGTTAAAATTACTGATCCTACTAAATCTGCCATTAAGAAAGCTTTACACCATGCAGCTTTAATTTAATGAAACTTAAAGAATTTCCTGGACAGAAAATAATTTGCCTTAATAGAAAAGCAAGTTTTAATTATTTTTTTTTAGAACTTCTTGAGGCAGGTATCGCCCTAAAAGGCTCTGAAGTTAAATCTATACGAGACGGTAAGGCAAGTATTGCAGACTCATATGCAGTAGACAAAGATGGAGAAATATTTTTAATTAATTCGCACATACCCCTGTACAAGCAATCTAGTTACAACAACCACGATCCTAAAGGAGATCGAAAACTTTTATTAAAACGAAAAGAAATTAATAAATTAATAGGAATGATCCATCAAGATGGGTTAACGCTTGTTCCAACTAGACTGTATTTACAAAAAGGGAAAGTTAAAATTCAAATTGCAGTTGGCAAAGGTAAAAAACTTTATGATAAAAGGCAAGTTAAGAAAAGTAGAGACTGGACTAGAGAAAAAGCTAGAATATTCAGCAATTCTAAGAAATGATTTTTTTAAATATCGGCTCAAATTTAAACTCTACTAAAGGAAATCGGTTTTTTAATCTAAAAAAATCTTTGCAATTGATTGGTTTAGAAAATATTACAATCGTAAAAATATCTAGTATTTATGAAACCCCTTCATATCCGAATGAAAAAAACCCAAAATTTCTCAACATAGGGCTTGAAATAAAATGTGATTACACAGCAGAAAATTTGATTGAAAAGTTTAATAAAATTGAAAAAAAATTACAAAGAACTAGAGGTTTAAAGAATAAACCACGAACTTGTGACATAGATTTAATTGACTATAATGGAATAATAATTGAAACTAAAAAAATTTCAACACCTCACCCTAGGGCTCATCTAAGAAATTTTGTACTTTATCCATTAAAAGAAATATGCCCTACGTGGATTCACCCTATGTATAATAAAAATGTAGATTTTCTAATTAAAAAACTTAATTCTAAATTAAGGAATGAGATTACAAGAATAAAAGAACGTGTTACAATTGATGAATGATTAATAGCGAGCAATTACTAACAAAAATTCAGTCCTACAATAAATTTTTTTCTACAGCACCACTAAATAAGGCTTTTAATTTTGCCATTGAGGCACATAAAAATCAAAAAAGAATGTCTGGAGCTCCTTACGTTGTTCATCCTGTAGCAGTAGCCGATATTTTAGCCGAATTAAAATTAGACAGCGCTACAATAATAACTGGATTATTACACGATACAATTGAAGATACAAAAACTACTTACAATGTTGTTTTGAAAGAATTTGGTAAAGAAGTTGCTGATCTCGTTGACGGCGTAACAAAAATATCTGCCCTTGAAGAAAAAGCGGCCGAAAACTCGCAGGCAGAAAATTTTAGGAAACTAATATTGGCAACCTCAAAAGATATACGTGTGCTATTGGTAAAGTTAGCTGACCGTTTGCACAATATGAGAACGATTAACGCGATTAAATCTGAAGATAAAAGAAAACGTATTGCTAAAGAAACAATGGAAATTTACGCCCCTTTAGCAGAACGTATGGGCATGAATTTAATAAGAGATGAGCTGGAGGACCTTTCTTTTTCTGTACTCAACAAAGAAGCTAGAGACTTAATTACAGAAAGATTAAAATTTATTAAAAATAATAGAATAGATAATTTTCAAGATATTGCAAAAAACTTGATTAATATTTTAGAGGATAATGGAGTTAAAGCAACGTTTGCAGGTAGGGAGAAAACTCCTTTTTCAATTTGGCGAAAAATTCAAAATAAAAAAGTTTCCCTTGAACATTTGAGTGACATTATTGGTTTTAGAGTGGTGGTAGAAAATATTTCCGATTGTTACAAGGCGCTTGGAATTCTTCATAGCAAATATTCAGCAATACCATTGAAATTCAAAGACTATATTTCCACACCTAAAATTAATAAATATCAATCAATACATACTGCCATTGTAGGTCCTAAGGAACAAAGAGTAGAAATACAAATTAGAACTTTACAGATGCACGATTTTGCAGAAAGAGGGATAGCCTCTCACTGGAAATATAAATCATCTGAAAAATTTACTGATCTATCTTGGAAGGAGTATGATTGGCTTAGAGATTTAGTTGAAATAATGGAGACAGGAAATAATACCGAACATTACTATGAGTTTACTAAATTACAGATGTTTCAAGAAAATGTATTTTGTTTTTCACCAAAAGGTGTAGTTATTAAACTACCGAAAGATGCGACGCCAATTGATTTTGCATATGCGGTGCATACTAATATTGGAAATACAGCGATTGGCTGTAGAATTAACGGTCGCGACTCCGCCTTGCAATCCATTCTTTATAATGGTGATTCTATAGAAATAATGAACTCTAAAAATGTATCCCCATCTTTACATTGGATTTCTTCTTCGAAAACTGGAAAAGCTAGAGCTGCCATTAGAAGGTATTGGCAAGATAAAACAGTAGATAGTAAAGTTAAAAAAAATAAGCAATACAAAAGCACATTAGTAATGGACTTACCTGATCAACCAGGTGTTTTAGGGGAGATTAGTACTTTAATAGGTCTAAACAGATGTAATATTCTGAATGTTGAGCTACTAGGAAAAAAAGATAAATTTATCCATTTTTCTTTCGATATTCAAATAAATGATTTAAAAAACTTTACAAACTTGATAAGTCAAATCAAACAAAAAAATTTGAATTTTAGAATTGTTAGACACAAAGAGAAAAAAAATGCTTTCATACGAAGAATCCTTAAAAATTTTAAAAGAAACTAGCGCGTTAATAGAAGGACACTTTATACTTTCTTCAGGATTGCACAGCGCACAATACGTCCAGTGTGCTCAACTTTTAAGCAAACCATCTAAATCAATTGATTTTTGTAAATCACTTGCTGAAAAAATATCTATAGAATTTAAAGAAATTGACATAATTCTTTCCCCTGCAATGGGCGGCATCATTATTGGACATGAAATAGGAAGATTACTTAATAAAGAAACAATTTTTTCTGAACGTGTGGAGGGTGAATTTAAATTGAGAAGAGGTTTTAAAATTCCAAAAAACTGTAAAGTTTTAATCGTAGAAGACGTAATCACAACTGGCAAATCAAGTATTGAATGCTCTAAATTAGTAGAAGCAGCAGAAGCTTTAATCATAGGTTTTGCATGTCTTATTGATAGGTCAAATGGAAATTTTTCAGTAAATAAAAAAATAATATCTCAGATAGAAATAAATATACCAACCTACAAATCAGATAATTTACCAAAAGATTTAATTTCTTTACCAGCTATAAAACCAGGTAGCAGAGAACTTAAATGAGTAAAATACGACTAGGTATAAATATAGATCATGTTGCTACTGTCAGAAATGCAAGAGGAGAAAACTATCCTAGTCCTTTACGTGCTGCTATATTAGCGGAAAAATGTGGAGCTCACTCTGTAACAATTCACCTAAGAGAGGATAGAAGGCATATAAACGATTCAGATTTAAAAAAAATTAAATCTAAATTAAGAATCCCTCTAAATTTAGAAATAGCTGCTACGAATGAAATGTTAAAAATTGCCTTAAGACATAGACCAAATTTTGTTTGCATAGTTCCAGAAAAAAGAAAAGAAATTACAACAGAAGGTGGTTTAAATCTAAACTACAAGCAAATTTTCCTAAAAAAAATTATAACAAAATTAAAAAATAATAATAGTAGAGTAAGCTTGTTTGTAGAACCGAATATAACAGATATTAAAACCTCTAAATCCCTAGGCGTAAATGGTGTTGAACTTCACACAGGCAAAATTTGTAATTTAATAAATCAAAACAAATCTTTTAAATTAGAATTATCTAAAATAAATAAAGCTGTAAACTACGCAACGAAACTTGGTCTCGATGTTCATGCTGGTCACGGCTTAACATATAAATCAGCAAAAATAATTTGTAGAATTAAAAAAATTAAAGAACTTAATATTGGTCACTTTTTAATAGGAGAATCTATTTACATAGGACTCCCGGCTACTATTAAAAAATTTCAAAAGATTTTAAAATAATATGAGCGTTATATTCGGTATAGGTATAGATATTGTCAATATTTCTAGGATAAAAAAAGTCTTGAACAAAAATAAAAAATTTAAAAAAAGAATATTCTCCATAAAAGAGATTAAATATTGCGAGTCTAGATTGAATAAAATTGCCTCTTATTCAAAAAGATTCGCTGCAAAAGAAGCTTTTAGCAAAGCATTGGGTGTAGGTATAAGCAAAGGGATCTCTTTTAATGAAATATCTGTTAATAATGATAAAAATGGAGCACCTTCTATAGAATTATCAGGTAAAACAAAAAAAATAGTGAATAGCATAATAAAAAAAAAAAAAACCTTTCTTTCTTTGTCAGATGAAAAAAATTTTGCAACAGCTATGGTTATTATCAGCAAATAATGAAAAAAAATTTACTTAATACAGTAGTTGAAAATTTAAAAGCAATTTTTTATGCTTTAATTATCGCAGTAATTATACGCTCATTATTTTTTCAACCATTTTACATCCCATCTTCATCTATGGAACCAACACTACTCATTGGCGATAGAATTTTTGTTTCAAAATATGCTTACGGCTATAGCAAACATTCATTCCCTTTTAGTCCTCCATTATTTGAAAAAAGGCTATTTAAAAAATACCCAAGTTATGGTGATCTAGTTGTTTTCAAAACCCCCGCAGATAATAGAACAGATTATATCAAAAGATTGATAGGCATGCCTGGTGATACAGTGCAATTTCAAAGCGGAAATCTTTTATTAAACAATATTTTAATACCTAGAACTAAGGTTGTTTCAGATTTTAAAATAAGATGCGGAGGATCTTCACCCAATGTTATTGCTTACAAAGAAACGCTTCCTAATGGAAAAAAATATATTGCTGTTTACAATGAAAAGGGGACCATGCAAAACACTGATATATACAAAGTACCTGTAAACCATTTCTTTTTTCTAGGTGATAATCGTGATTGCTCTAAAGATAGTAGATATTTGTCTAGCGTAGGGTACGTTTCAAATGAAAATTTAGTAGGTAATGCAAAAATAATTTTCTTTTCAAATGACACTATATCAGGAAGCATTCTTAAATTCTGGAATTGGAATCAATCACTTAGAGTCGAAAGGTTTTTTAATTTAATTAAATGATAGATCAAATAGCAAAATTAGAACAAAAAATTAATATTAAATTTAAAGATCAAGAATTATTAAAAAAATCTTTGATACATAAAAGTTATGATAGCATTAATAACAATGAAAAATTAGAATTTTTAGGAGACAGGGTTCTTGGACTTGTACTCTCCAAAACTTTACTTAAGATTTATCCTGAAGAAAAAGAAGGTGTTATAGATAAAAAATTTGCTAACTTGGTCAACAAGAAAACGTGTTTATTAATAGCTAAAAAAATTGAATTAAAAAAATATATTATTACTGGTAATTCATACAAAGGTTTAAGCAGATCTGATGGTAAAATTATCGGTGATGGTTTGGAAGCTTTATTAGGTGCAATTTATTTAGACCAGGGAATAACAGTAGTAGAAAAATTTATATTAAATTTCTGGAATGACTTTTTAGATGAATCTTCGATAACTAAAATAGATGCTAAAACCCAACTTCAGGAATACAGTTTAAAGAAATATAAAACACTACCAGTTTATAAAATTAACAAACAAACTGGCCCACAACACAATCCAATATTTAAAGTTGAGGTGCAAATAAAAAACTCTAAAAAATATTTTGCAACAGGCACTTCAAAAAAAGATGCTCAACAAAATGCAGCACAAAAATTATTAACAGATTTAAAAATCTAATAATGAACTGGCAAGATGAAGGTTTTTTACTCTCTAAAATTAAATTCAGAGAAAATGCAAATATTATTAACGTTTTTACAAATATGCACGGAAAGGTTAGTGGAATTGTATATGGTGGAAACTCGAGAAAGATTAGAAATTTTTTACAAATATCTAACAAAATTTTTGTTTTTTACAACGCTAAATCTGAAAATAGAATTGGATATTTTAAAACAGAGATAGTTAAAGCTATTGCACCAAAATATTTTAATAGTAAAAAAAAAACTACTTGTTTATTGTCCTTATCATCTATTCTTAACTTGTTACTTCCAGACTCTCAGCCATATAAAAATTTGTTCATTTCTGTGGAAAATTTTTTAAACGATATAGATCATAAAAATTGGGTTACAAACTATGTTTATTGGGAATTAAATCTATTAAAAGAACTTGGCTTTGATCCTTATTTGGAACAATTCTCTAAAAATCTTGAAGATAGCTATAATCATAAAATAATTGAAATTGATAATATTAATTATCAGGTTCCTATTTTTTTATTAAAAAATAATAGAGATGAAATCACAGATAGCAAAACTCTTTCAGCAGCCTTAAGTTTCACAAGAAACCTTCTAAGTAATAAATTTTTTTTACCTAATAATTTAGTTTTTCCAAAAGCTAGAATTATTTTAGAAAATTATTTTAATTGATTTGCAACTTCTAAAGAAAAGTAGCTAACTATAGCATTAGAGCCGGCTCTTTTTAATGACACCAAACTCTCAAGCACAGCATTTTTACTTATAATACCTTTATTAATTCCATTTTTGATTAAAGAATACTCTCCTGAAACTTGATAGGAAAATATTGGAATTTTAAAATTGTCTTTTATAGTTTTTATAATATCTAAGTATGGCATGCCAGGCTTGACCATGATTATGTCTGCTCCTTCCTTGATGTCCAGTGCAACTTCTCGTAAAGCTTCAGTTGAATTTTTAAAATCCATTTGGTATGTTTTTTTATCACTTTTTAATGATGCCTTAGACCCGACAGCATCTCTGAATGGTCCATAAAAATTAGATGCATACTTAACGGCATAAGAAACAATGTGCGTATCGCTGAAATTTTTTTTATCTAGAGCTTTCCTAATCTCTCCCACTCTACCATCCATCATATCTGATGGGGCCACAATATCGCATCCCATTTCAGCTTGTAGAATTGATTGTTTGATTAAAATATCTACTGTTAAGTCATTATCAATTTTTTTATTTTTTAAAACACCATCGTGGCCATGGCTGGTATATGGATCAAGTGCAACATCACACATTATACCTATGTCATTTTTAAATTCTTTTTTTAAAGCTTTGACAGCCTTACAAATTAAATTATTTTCGTTTAACGCTTCAGTTCCTTTTATATTTTTTTTATTCAAGTTAGTACAAGGGAAAAGTGCAATAAGAGGTATTTTTAATTTACACGCTCTTTCTGTTACTTTGTACAGGTCTTTAATTGAGTATCTAAAAATACCCGGCATATTTTTTATTGATTCTTTTTTTTTGTTGCCATCTTTTACAAACAAGGGAAGAATTAGGTCGCTAGCTGATAGATTATGCTCTGAAACAAGCCTACGTATCCAGTCCGCTTTGCGATTTCTTCTCATCCTCAAGGCAGGATATGTGCCGATTATTTTCATATATTTTATAAGTTTATTCTATGCGACAAATATTATATTATTAG
>Ga0308004_10000937_pt1 | contig 12988 bp, 12 predicted proteins | sample Neamet38_FD_203156 | JGI IMG/M metagenome (GOLD analysis project Ga0308004, IMG submission 203156) | Marine microbial communities from water near the shore, Antarctic Ocean - #38 | ecosystem: Environmental > Aquatic > Marine > Unclassified | place: Southern Ocean | collected 2014-06-06 | reverse complement strand
GATGGGGGAGACATTAAATTTAAAGAATTTAAAGATGGAATTGTTAAGGTAGAACTGCAAGGTAGTTGCTCCGGCTGTCCCAGCTCAACAATGACTTTAAAACAAGGTGTGCAGAATCTTTTGTGTCATTATTTACCTGAAGTAAAAGAAGTAGTAGCAATATAGTTATGAATAAAAATCAATTTTCCGTTTTAGAAATAAAAAGATATCTAAAAAAAAAAGGTTTTGTAATTAGTAAAAAAAAAATAAAAAAAAAAAATTTTACTGTTCTTGGAGCTCTATCAAAAACATTTTTATCTAGCTTAATCATAATCTCAATTTTTTCTGTTACTCCATTAGTTATCAATCTTACAACAGAAAAAATAAAACTTTCTAAAGATTATGAAAATACCTCAAGAAATAACTTAAAAAAATTATTAGAAAACCAGAACCCAAAATTAGATGATAGTTTAGATAAAAATTTTTTATTTGAAGATATCCAAACGTTTGGTGAACAACCAAAAGACAGTGTGAGGCTGAGTGCGGCTACAATTGAAGAATTATTTAAATCAACAAATTATAGTTTAGAGGATGTGAGAAAAAATAAGTTAGTTAAACCAATTTCTTTAACATTATTGCCAGCTGAGATAATAAAAATAGAAAATATTAAAAAAAGAAAAGATTTTTTTATTAAAATTATTTTACCATTAGTAATATCTGAAAATAATAATATTAAGTTAGATCGAAATAAACTTTTTACCATCTTAAACAAGAGTAAAAACTCTAAGGTAGAGCAAAATTGGCTAAACTCAAAATTTAAGCTATACGGAGTAGCAAATAAAGATTTATCTACTTTAAAAATTAGAATGGATGAAATACCAACTTCAATGGTAATTGCTCAAGCGGCGAAGGAAACCGGCTGGGGAACATCGAGATTTGCACAAGAAGGTAACGCATTATTTGGTCAATGGACCTGGTCTGGTGAAGGAATAAAACCTGCAGACGCTGATGATGATACTACCCATAAAGTTATGAAGTTTAATGTTTTGCAAGCCTCAATTAAAGCATATCAAAGAAATTTAAATACTCACTCTACTTACAAAAATTTTAGAAATGCTCGAGCTGAATTAAGAGATAATGGAGAAAAACTAGATAGTATGATACTTTCAGAATACCTTGATAGTTACGCAGAAACAGGAAAAAAATACGTAAAAATTTTACAACAAATTATTAGACAAAATAATCTAGCAGATTTTGATGATGCAAAATTACTGCCCTTAAGTATCGAGCTTGAGAGTTTAATTTAATCTTGTTTTACTGAAAACTGAACACCAAACCATCTCCAAATTCCATTATCATTAAGAGAGCAATTAATACGCCCTCTTCTGAAAATAAATTTCTCTCTAAAATTAACATTTAATATATTTTTATTAAAGTTAGTATTGGATTTTCTCCATTTGTTTCCCTCATCTGAAAAACAATTAATATTATTTATATTTTTTTGTTCTTCAAAAAACTCTACATAAAACTTTGGAGGATTATTATCCATTACATATTTTTCTTGAGGATATAAGTTTTTATATTGTAGTGGATAAAGATTAATTAAAAATTTGAATCTATCTAATTCACCATACTTTTCATTAATTGGAAATCTTGGGAGCTCGAACCGATCTTTATTAATATCAATTACACCAGAGTGTTGTCCAAATGCAAATTTAAAATTTTTAGAAATATATTGTTTTATTTTAGAACTATATTCTCCAAAAGGGTAAGAAAAAAAAATAGGGTTGTAACCTAAGTTTTTATTAAAAGAAGAAGAAGAAGTATTAATATCCTCTATAAAATTATTGTCATTTAAATCTACTAAATAATTATGAGAATGAGAATGATTTCCAATGTAAGCAAAAGACTCTTGCTCAACTTCTTTTATTTGTGCCCAAGTCATATAACCATTTTGCCCAATAGCCTCAGTAGACACAAATAGTATAAATGGAATTTTTTGTCTTTTTAAATAAGGCCAAGCAACCTCGTAAAATGAAGCAAAAGCGTCATCAATAGTAATGAGAATTTTCTTCTCTTTTTTGTTTATAGAAAAATTGTTCTCTAAATTTTGTGGATTGTAAAATTTAAAGTTAAATTTTTTGATTATTTTGATGTGTTCTTTGAACACAATCATTTGAATGTTTGTTGAGGGATATTTATTTTCATCAAAACGATGGTACATAAGCGAAAGTATACCCATATCATCAGAATAATATTTGATATTATTTTCTTCTGCTTTAGAATTAAATGTAAATAACATTATTATAATGAATAATTTAATTGTAGATGCAGCTAGTGATAAGATTTTTTTAACGCTCATTGTTGATAAAACTATTTATACTTGTAGTTATGAAAATAGTAAAATTAATTTTGAAAAATTGATGATTTTAATTAATGAATTTTTAAACCACAACAAAAGCTCTCTTAATAAAGTAAGTAGAATTTATGTTAATAGAGGACCAGGTAGTTTTGCTGGCATTAGAAACTCATTAGCAACAATTAAGGCTTTATTTTTAACCAAAAAAATTGATTATTATTGTTTTAGTTTTGCTGATTTTAAAGGCTTAGATGAAGCTAAGTATGAAGATGTCCCCAATCTCTGTGAACAATTTAAAATTAGAAAGAATTTGATTAATCCCATCTATTTGAGTTAAAATTAAAAATGTCAAAAAATATTGAACAAAAATGTATAGCTAAAGGGGTTAAGTTAACCGACCAAAGAAAGATTATTGCTAAAGTAATGTCCGAATCTAACGATCATCCAGATGTGGATGAGTTGTATAATAGAGTTTCAAAAATTGAATCAAAAATTAGCATTGCAACAGTTTATAGAACAGTCAAACTTTTTGAAGAATCTGGAATTTTAGCCAAGCATGAATTTAAAGGGAGCAAAGCGCGATACGAAGAGTTAAACGAAGGACATCATGATCATTTAATAGACGTTAAGTCTGGTGAAATTATAGAGTTTGTTGATGAAGAGATTGAAAAGCTTCAAGAAAAAATTGCAGCCAAACATGGCTACAAACTTGTTGACCATAAACTAGAATTATATGGGATTAAAAAAAAGCCCTAACCAAATGGTAAAAAAAATTTTTATTAAAACTTTTGGCTGTCAAATGAACGAATATGATTCTAATCGTATATTTGATATGGTTGAAGAGATTGGATTTAAGAGAACTGATAAATATGAAGATGCAAACTGCTATCTTTTAAATACATGCCATATTAGAGACAAGGCGAAAGAGAAAGTTTATCACGAAATAGGCAGATTAAAAAAAATTTTTAGATCAAAGAAAAAGCCAATTGTTATTGTGGCCGGCTGTGTAGCTCAAGCTGAAAATCAAGAGATGTTAAAGAGGGAACCCTATATAGATATTGTTATAGGACCACAATCCTATCATAAGATTAATGAAACAATATTAAGACACTCTAAAAATAAAAAAAAAGAAGAAGAAACTGAGTTTGATACAATTTCTAAATTTAATTATTTAAGTAAAATTAAAAATAAAGACAGTAAAGTATCATCATTTTTAACTATTCAAGAGGGTTGTGATAAGTTCTGCCATTTTTGTATAGTACCTTATACACGTGGACCAGAATACTCTAGACCATTTCAGCAAATTATTAACGAAGCTAAAGAATTAGTTGAAGCAGGAGCTAAAGAAATTATTTTATTAGGACAAAATGTTAATGCGTATAGCTTTAGTGATAAAAACACTGAGTTCAGGTTATCAGACTTGCTATTAAAACTAGATAGCTTTGATCAACTGGAAAGAATTCGGTACACAACCTCCCACCCTAAAGACATGACAAAAGATTTGCTTGATGTGTACAAAAAATCCACCAAATTAATGCCTTTAGTTCACCTACCTGTACAAAGTGGATCAAATAAAATTTTAAAGCTAATGAATAGAAAGCACACTATTGAAGAATATTTAGAAGTTTATGAAAATCTAAAAAGTATTAATCCTAAAATAGAATTTTCTAGTGATTTTATCATAGGCTATCCAGATGAAAACGAAGAAGATTTTAGAAAAACTATGGAATTAATTGAAAAAGTTAGATTTGTTAATTCATATTCTTTTATTTTTAGCCCAAGACCTGGAACGGTAGCAGCAGAGCTTGAGTTAGTTGATTCTAAGAAATCTAAAGCAAGACTAGAAACTATTCAAAAGAAACTATTTGAAAACCAAATTAAAAAAAACAAATCTTTAGAAAATAAGACTCTTAATGTTTTAGTTGAAAATCAGATGAAGGATGGGATCAAATTATTTGGTAGAACAGAATATATGACTTCAGTGATTTTTGATGGTGACATAGACTGCATTGGAAAAATTGTGCAGGTTGAAATAACCAGCAGTAATCAAAATAGTTTATTTGGAAAATTAAAAGAAAGCATTAAAAAAAAAGTAGCATAAATTGAACAATACAAATTTAAAAAAAATTAATTCAATACTAAAGTTTGTATATTCCGACAACAATTCTTTAAGTATTATATTTCATGATAATGATTTGCTAATAGGAGTGGTGGGTGAATTTAATGAAAATTTAAAAGAACTAGAAAAAATTACTAATACAAGTTTATATTCAAGAGGAAATTCTATTATAATAAAATCAACACCAGAACAAAACGAAGTAACCAAAAATGCTATTCAGTTTTTAGCAAATCAATTTATTGATAATGGAAGTATTGAAAAAAAAGACATAATATCATCTATAGATAAATTTATGATTGAAGAGAAAGTAAAAAATAAAGATGCTTCAGACATAATCAAAACACCTAAAAAATCTGTTATTCCAAGATCTGAAAGACAAAAAGAATATGTTAGGGCTTTAAGGCAGAGTGATATCACTATATCCGCAGGACCAGCAGGGACAGGAAAAACATTTCTAGCAGTAGCAGTAGGCTTAACAATGCTTTTAGATAAGAAGATTGAAAGAATTATTTTATCAAGACCTGCCGTAGAAGCTGGAGAAAGATTAGGTTTTTTACCTGGAGACATGAAGGAAAAAGTGGACCCATACTTAAGACCTTTATACGACTCACTTTATGATCTTTTTGATTTTGAAAAGATACAAAGAATGATCGAAATTGGAGATATCGAAATTGCGCCCCTAGCTTTCATGAGAGGAAGAACATTAAAAAACTCTTTTGCTATTTTAGATGAGGCCCAAAATGCAACAGATACACAAATTAAAATGTTTTTAACGCGTATTGGAGAGAATTCTAAAATTGTTATAAATGGAGACCCCTCACAGGTAGATTTACCACACAAAAATATGTCTGGATTAAATAGATCTAAAAAATTATTAGGACACTTAAAAGAAGTATCTGTAGTAAATTTTGATCATTCTGATGTAGTGAGGCACCCTTTAGTTTCTAAGATTGTTAAGGCTTATTCAGACCAAGAAAATGATTAGTATTGATGTGGTTTCAGAGAACAATCTTTGGAGTAAAAAAATCAAAAAAAAAAATATTTTTTTTAATACTTTGGTTAAATTTTTTCCTAAAAAATATAGATTTGTTGGAAAAAAAATAAATTTATGTATCCTTTTATCCGATAATAAAGGTATTAAAAAACTTAATAAAAGTTTTCGAAATAAAAACAAACCAACCGATGTTTTGTCTTTCCCTTTCGAAAAAAAATTTAACTTAAAAAAAAATACTTATCTTGGTGATATAGTGGTTAGTTTTGAGTTTATGAATAACCCCAAAAGTATAAATAACTTAGATTTTAAAAACAAAGTTACCAAAATATTTATTCATGGATTTTTACATTTGTTGGGTCATGATCACATTAAATTAAAAGATTTTAAAAAAATGAATCTAGAAGAGGAAAAAATTTATAAATTTATTAAAATTAAAAGTGAAAAACTTGTCTAAAAAAAATTTTCTAAACGCAGTCTATATTATCTTTTTAGGAAGTATTAGCTCTTATAGTTTACCACCCTATAATTATTTTATAATTAATTTTTTTACCTTTTCTTTATTTTTTATATTTCTTTACACACAAAAAAAAAAAAATTTGACAAGTAAATCCTTTTTCAAATATGGATGGTTTTTTGGGTTTGGTTATTTTTTATCTAGTTTATATTGGATATCAATTTCATTAACATTTGACGAAAGCTTTAAATATCTAATTCCGTTAGCTATAATTTTATTGCCGGCTTTTTTAGGGTTATTTTATGGTGTGATAACTTATTTATTTTCAATTTTTTATTCAAAGAACTTAATCAGCTCATTTCTTATTTTTTCAATTCTATTTGGAAGTGTTGAATTTATTAGAGGGTTTATATTTACTGGGTTTCCTTGGAATTTGATTTCATATAGTTTCTCTGAAAATATTTATTTTATTCAAATTCTCTCTGTTATTGGAACTTACTCTTTCAATCTAATCTGTATTTCCTTTTTTTCTGTACCCGCCGTGTTTATTTTGAGAAAGGATAGAAAACAAATTATTGTTTGTTTTTTCTTTATTCTAATTTCAGTTGGTTTTTTAATTTTTGGTAATCTAAAAAATATTCAATTTAACTCTTTAGATGATATTAAAAATCCCTTTATAATTAGGGCCGTATCCCCAAATATTAGTTTGGATAGATTTTATTCAAAGCAAGATGAACTAAAGATAATTAATGAGTTGATAGCCCTGAGTGAACCAGAAAAAAAAACACCTACAATTTTTTTATGGCCAGAAGGAATTATTCCAGACAGTTATTTAAGAGACATGAGCATTTATAAAGATTTATTTTTAAACAATTTTGGAGAAAATGATTTAATTATTATGGGCCTAAATAGCACCAAAACAACTGACGGTAAAAATTTATTTTTTAATTCGATGGCAGTATTTGATAATAAAATGGATATCATCAAAAGTTATAATAAAGTTAATCTAGTTCCCTTTGGGGAGTTTACTCCGTTTGAAAATATTTTAGGGTTAATAGGACTTAAAACAATAACTAACAACTATCAATCATTCTCTAGTGGCAGGGATAGAGCTCCCCTCAATATCAAGAGTAATGAAATTGACTTAAGTTTACTTCCTTTAATTTGCTATGAAATAATTTATTCAGGAAATTTATCTAAAAGTAGTAATTTTGATTATATAGTTAATATTTCAGAGGATGGATGGTTTGGAAATTCTATAGGTCCTAATCAACATTTTTCACACAGTATATTCAGATCAATTGAGAGTGGAAAATATATAATTAGATCCGCAAACAATGGAATTTCTGCAATTATAAACCCTATGGGCGTTATTGAGAAAAAAGTAGATTTTGGATCCACAGGATATGTCGATTTTACCAAAAGCAAACTCAGTAAACCAACACTATTTATGATTTATGGTAACAAAGTATTTTTTGTGATAATTTTAATATATATTTTTTTAATCTTTTCATTTAATAAACTTAGGTATGAGTAATTTAAAAAACTTTTTATTCACTAGTGAATCTGTATCTGAAGGTCATCCAGATAAAGTTTCAGATCGTATCTCGGATATGGTGGTAGATAGCTACCTCGCTGGAGACCCTTTTTCTAGAGTAGCTTGTGAAACACTAACTACTACAAATAAAGTTGTACTTGCTGGTGAAGTAAGAGGACCTGAAATTAAAAATGAAGAACTTTTTCAAAAAGTTAGAGATTGTATTAAAGATATTGGGTACGACCAGGATGGTTTTACCTGGAGAGAAGCAACAAAAATTGAGAGTCACCTTCATTCACAATCAGCTGACATTGCTATGGGTGTAGATTCCTCAGGAAATAAAGATGAGGGAGCTGGAGACCAAGGAATAATGTTTGGATATGCTTGCAATGAAACGGTAGAATTAATGCCAGCACCAATTCATTATTCTCATAAAATTTTAAGACTAATGGCTGAAGACAGAAAGTCTGGGAAATTGAAAAATATAGAACCAGATTCAAAGAGTCAAGTTACATTTGAATATATTGATGGAAAGCCAACTAAAGTAAAATCAGTTGTAATATCTACACAACACACTGCAGATGTAGATCAAGTTAAAGTAAGAGAATTATTGAGACCTTATTTATTAAAATCAATCCCAGAGAATTTTTTAAAAGATTTTAACGAAGAAGAGTTTTATGTAAACCCAACAGGAAACTTTGTAATAGGTGGACCTGATGGGGACTGTGGTTTGACAGGAAGAAAAATTATTGTAGATACTTATGGTGGAGCAGCACCTCATGGCGGAGGAGCTTTTTCAGGAAAAGACCCGACTAAAGTAGATAGGTCAGCAGCCTATGCAGCGCGATATATTGCAAAAAATGTTGTTGCTTCAAATATTGCAGAAAAATGTTTAATACAGTTAGCTTATGCAATTGGCGTTTCAAAACCTTTATCTATTTATGTAGATTTATTTGATAACGATTTAGAAAAAAATAAATTTGTTACAGAGGAGATTTTAAAAAATTTTGATTTAAGCCCAAGAGGAATACGAGAGATGTTGGGTTTAAATAAACCAATTTATGAAAAAACAGCAGCCTATGGACACTTTGGTAGAGTACCAGGGGTTGATGGTTCATTTTCTTGGGAAAAGACTGATAAAAAGGGTGTTTTTTTTAAATAGTTACTATTGAATTAAAAAAAATTCTTTATATATTGCCCTTACATTATTGAAATTACAGAATGGGCCCTAGCCCATTTTTTTTTGGAGCTAATAAAAATATGTTAAATAGAAGATCAGATAAATTAGAATTATTAAGAATAGCTGAAGCAGTAGCTTTAGAAAAATCTATAGATAAAGAATTAATCATTGATTCCATGGAAACTGGTATTGCAAAAGCTGCAAAAGCAAAGTTTGGACAAGACAACGAAATTAAAGTTTTAATAGATAGAGAAAATGGAGACATTGGAATTTTTAGAAAATTAGTTGTTGCTGAAAAACCTGAAAATACAAACACAGAAATTAATCTTCAAGACGCAATTATCTTAAATCAGGAAAATAAAGATAAAAAAATAGGTGATGAAATTTTACAACCACTACCCTCCTTTGATTTTGGTAGAATTGCAGCTCAAACAGCAAAACAGGTTATTAGTTTTAATGTAAGAGAAGCCGAGCGTGAAAGACAATATAATGATTTCATAGATAAAAAAGATTCGATTTTGAGTGGAATTGTTAAACGGATAGAATTTGGAAATATAATAGTTGATTTAGGTAGAACAGAAGCAATTATTCAAAAAAATGAAATGATTCCAAGAGAAAATATTAAAGCAGGAGATAGAGTTAAAGCTTATTGCCTTGATGTAAAAAGAGAAACTAGAGGACAACAAATATTTTTATCTAGAGCTCACCCCAAATTTATGGAAAAGCTTTTTGTTCAAGAGGTTCCAGAAATTTATGATGGTTTAATCGAAATTAAATCATCAGCAAGAGATCCTGGAAGTAGAGCAAAAATCTGTGTTAAGGCAGTTGATACTTCATTAGACCCAGTAGGAGCCTGTGTTGGAATGAGAGGATCAAGAGTTCAAGCGGTAGTTAATGAACTGCAAGGAGAAAAAATTGATATTGTTAATTGGTCTGAAGATCCAGCAATAGTAGTTTCAAATGCCTTGTCACCAGCTGAAGTTCAAAGAGTTAATGTTGATAGCGTAGCAAAAAAATTAGATGTAATTTTAACTGAAGAAAATTTAAGTAAAGCGATTGGTCGTAGGGGTCAAAATGTAAGGCTTGCTACAAAATTATTAAATTATGAAATCAACATAATGACTGATGCAGAAGATTCAGAAAGAAGACAGTTAGAGTTTAAAGAAAAAACAGAAAATTTTGTAAAAAATTTAGAACTGGATGAAACATTAGGACAGTTACTTGTTGCTGAAGGGTTTTCCTCAATTTCAGATATTAAAGATAGTACACCAGAAAGCTTAATGAAAATTGAGGGTATTGAAGAAGATACAGCTAAAGCTTTAATTGAAAGAGCAAAAGAGTTTTATCAAAAAGATCAAGAAGATATTACCAAAAGAATTAAAGATTTGGGACTACAAGATGATCTTATAAACCACAAAGGTTTAACTCCAGGAATGTTAGTTACCCTAGGTGAACAAAAAATTTTAAAACTAGAGGATTTTGCTGATCTTGCATCTGATGAATTAACAGGTGGCTATGATGTTATTAAAGGGGAAAGGATTAAAATTCAGGGATATCTTGAAGATTTTGCTTTATCAAAAACAGAAGCAGACGAGCTGATTATGTCTGCGAGAAATATAATTTATAAAGATTGAGTAATGAAATATGGACAACAAAAAAACAAAATTAACACTTTCTGGCATAGCTAAGAAATCGATAGATAATATTGAGTTAGCAAAAACTCAAAGTAAAAACTCAGTTGTAATTGAAAAAAAACCTAGTAAATTTGCACCCAGAGGTAACTTCAGTAGACCAGCAAGTGTGAGATCAAAACCTGTAGGAGTAGCTACAGCAAGCTTTACACCAAGGATTACCACGGCCTCTAAGCCATCTTCACCAATAACTAATGATTATGAAAAACGTAAACTAGCGGAACAGAGAGCAACCAGAAGACTTAAAGGTGATACAGGTAAACCTGATGCTAAAAAAAGAGAATTAAAACTAACTGTTTCAAGAGCTTTAAGTGATGAAATCGAAGCAAGGACAAGAAGTATGGCTTCGCTTAAAAGAGCAAAGCTAAAAGAAAATAGAGAACTTACTAAAGAAGAAATTCAAGAAAGTTTAAAACCAGTTAAAAGAGACGTAAACATTCCTGAAGCAATTACAGTTAGGGAACTTGCTAATAGAATGGCAGAGCAGTCTAGCAATGTAATTAAACATTTATTAGGCATGGGAGTAACGGTTACTATTAATCAAACTTTAGCAGCAGACACTGCTGAGTACTTAGTAAAAGAATTTGGTCATAACCCTATAAGAGAAACTAAAGCAGAAGAAATTATTCAAAAAATAAAAGAGTCTAGATCTGAAAATTTGAAAAATAGACCCCCGATTGTAACTGTGATGGGTCACGTTGATCATGGTAAAACTTCAGTATTAGATGTTTTAAGAAGTGCAAATGTTGTCTCGGGCGAGTTTGGTGGAATAACCCAACATATTGGGGCTTATCAAATCGAACATGAATCAAATAAAATAACTTTTATTGATACTCCAGGTCACGCTGCATTTACAGAAATGAGAGCTAGAGGATCAAAATTAACAGACGTAGTAGTATTAGTTGTTGCAGCAGATGATGGTGTTAAACCTCAAACAATAGAATCTATTAAACATGCAAAAGCCGCAAAAGTTCCAATTGTAGTTGCAATAAACAAATGTGATTTACCTGATGCAGATCCACAAAAAATTAAAAATCAACTTTTAGAGTATGAGCTTATTGCAGAAGATTTATCTGGAGATACTTTGATGGTTGAAATTTCCGCAAAGACAAAAAAAAATCTAGAGAAATTAGTAGAGGCAGTTGTACTTCAAGCTGAAATTTTAGATCTAAAAACTGATTTTGAATCTAAAGCAACAGGAATTGTTTTAGAATCTAAAATTGACGTAGGTAGAGGAGCTGTAGCAACTGTTGTAGTAACCTCAGGAACAATTAAAAGAGGTGATTTTTTTGTTAGTGGATTAAAATGGGGAAAAGTAAGAGCGTTAATTAACGATATAGGAAAAAATATTAATGAAGCAACACCATCAACTCCTGTTGAAATTTTAGGAATTAATGGAGCCGCTAAATCTGGAGATGATTTCATTGTAGTGGATTCTGAAAAAGAAGCGAAAACATTGAGTGAGAATAGGGCTGATGAAACTAAAACAGGAGGAAACCCCTTAACTTTGGCAACACAAGATTCTGCTTTTGCAGATAAAGCTGCTGCAGAATTAAATATTATTATAAAATCAGATGTACATGGATCTGCTGAAGCAATTAAAAGTGCGATTAATCAAATTACACATGATGAAGTTAAACCTAAGATTATTCTATCAGATATTGGAATGGTAACAGAAACTGATGTGACTTTAGCAAAAGCATCTAATGCCACTCTAATTGCATTTAATGTTAAACCTAGCAAAGAGGCAAAAAAATTAGCAGAAAATGAAAAAATTAAAATTTCATCATATAATATTATTTATGAAGTTTTAGATTATATTAAACTGAGAATGTCAGGACTCCTCGCCCCAGATGTTCAAGAAACAATTAATGGTACGGCACAAATTTTAGAAATTTTTAAAGTTTCAGGAACAGGAAAGGTTGCGGGCTCTAAAGTAACTGATGGAGAAATAGCCAGTGGAGCGAATGCCAGATTAATTAGAGATGGAGCAATCATTTATACTGGTAGGATTAGTTCAATTTTTAGAGAAAAAGATCAGGCTAAACAAGTTAGCAATGGGCAAGAATGTGGAATAACTCTTAAAGACTTTGTTGATTTTCAAAAAAACGACACAATAGAGGCTTATAGTACAACTTCTACTGAGAGAGTGGTATAATGGTTGATAAAACAGGAAAACCAGTATCACAAAGACAATTACGTGTTGGAGAGATGATAAAGCAATCTTTAGGTATGATTTTTGCGAGAAATGAAGCTAAGGTGCCCAATTTAGAAACTAACACCGTTACAGTTACAGAAGTGAAAATGAGTCAGGATCTTAAAATTGCAAAGGCGTATGTATTACCTTTAGGGGGAAAAGATACAGAAAAAGTTATTAAAAAATTAAGAGAATATTCTTTTTTAATTAGAAAAGTTTTATCTAAAAAAGTATTTATGAAATACATACCAAAGATACTTTTTGCTAAAGATGACTCTTTTGAATACGCAGAAAAAATAGAAAACTTAATAAAACAAACAAACAAATAGGAAAATAAACAGTATGACGAATAAAGCAGAAGAATTAAAAATGCATGAGAAGGACACTGGTTCTTCAGAGGTACAAATTGCATTATTAACAGGTAAAATTGAAACTCTTTCAAAACACATTAAGCAATTCAAAAAAGATAAACACTCTT
>Ga0308004_10000931_pt1 | contig 13022 bp, 11 predicted proteins | sample Neamet38_FD_203156 | JGI IMG/M metagenome (GOLD analysis project Ga0308004, IMG submission 203156) | Marine microbial communities from water near the shore, Antarctic Ocean - #38 | ecosystem: Environmental > Aquatic > Marine > Unclassified | place: Southern Ocean | collected 2014-06-06 | reverse complement strand
TGGTAGACATGAAAAACTATAATACTATGAATTCTCCAAAACGAGTCTTATCAAAATTTGAGTTGTTTAGATATTTAAATTATTGTTCTGAAACAATAGTAATAATATCAAAAATCTCAACGATATAAGCTCAATCATTTGATGATGATATAATTATAAAATCTGTTAATGATATAGAAATATTAAGTACTGGATTAAATCAAAAAATATGGCAAAAAATAAATATTTTACAAAATTCATAAGTATTCATATATATTACTATTTCATCAAAATGGACCTATTATTTAATGTTCCTTTTCAAAGTCGAACTATACAAACTTCGACAACATTAGATTATATAAAAAATTATGGGTGCTTAACTATTTAGAAAAAATGTGTAAAGTTCTTTTGAGACCACAAAAAACTATGTTCAATATAGTCGTCTACAGAACACTGTAAAACACCAAGTCTTTATGGTTACAAATAGGCTACTCAATCCGAACTAAAGCTAAAACTAGAATCTTATCATTCTCTATTATAACACCAGATAGAAAAGCAAAAGAAGCTACACAAGAACGAATAGATTGGATTAAGTCTCATTTAGTTCAGATGAAAAATACAGAAGATGGATTTACCGTATTTAATTCTGATACAAAATTTCAAACCCGATAAGATCATTTAGATATTAAACCTTAAGATACTAATACATTAAGGTCTGTTGTAAGTGAAAATAAATGTAAGGAGACCTACAACTACTAATAGTAGAGGAATAATATAAAATAAGAGTGGGATTTTATTCAAAACATTGTCACTATTTATACTACTAAATTCATTTCCTTTACATTTAGGACAAATTAAAGGATGATTTGACTTAAACTCTACTAAGCATTCTGGGTTTTCACATTTGTATCTACTCATTGATTTCAATTTTGAATTATTCTTATCAGAATATTGTTTCTAGTACCAATCACAACATATGATTTCTCCTAAATCACAAGCTCTTTTATAATCACTATTGGAAGATTCCCCTGCACCATGCTTAGACACTCCTCTGTTTCGATATGCAGTTGCATTGTCAGGGTTAAGTCGAATAGCACTCGTGTAATCAGAAATGGCAGTATGATACATCTGTAAATTATGATATGAAAAACCCCTATTATTGTAAGCTGAATAATTATCAGGGTCTATACTAAGGACTTTTGTATAATCTGATATAGCTGCATCGTAATTCTCTAAACGCTCAAATACATAGCCTCTAAAGAAGTATATATTTACATTTTTAAAATAAAATAATTCCGTCCCTATCAATAGAAGTAGAAATCCAAAAACAAGGCGTTTTTTATTAGATTTTATATGTATCGTAGAAAATTCTAATGTATCACATTGGGGACAACTTTGAGGGTTGTTGCTCCTAAACACATTTGCACATTCTGGATTTTCACATTTGTAAGTACTCATTTTTGTAGATTTACGGTTAGAGCACCACACTCAGAACTCTATTTAGTCTTAACTTTTTATTTAAAACATGAACTCGATAAAAACTGTCAGCATTGGGATGTTAGTTAAATAAGTAAATAGTTAAAAAGCGCGAATAGCTCGAACCCTGAAGGTAAGTTGCTCAAGGAGATTTTGACTATAACCATTCTTATCGAATTCAACTATATCAACACCATAACCATTAACCTCTGAGGAAGACCAATACCTACCATTCTCAAATCTACCTATATTACCATTTTCGGACCCTTTACCAATTGTTAAGTACATTTCTTTCAATTCATCTTTTGAAGGGAGAAACCAATCGTCGTATCCATGCGACTTGTATGCTATTGTAGCCTGGGCAGCTGTTACACCACCATTTTCTGTTGTGCATCCTTGGTTTACTATATCCAATGTATTTTGATAACCTGCACCTATAAATGTTTCGTCAGAACCTTTTACATATTCATCGAAACAGCCCCATTCATAGCCGTTAAACCCCCATCCATAAGGATCAGTAGATCCCTCTGATAAATCTTCAATAGCAGCAACCAAACCGTGTTTGCCAGTTTGGTCTATATAAAAGATAATTCCTCCATATTGTTTTTGTCCAATTTTTAGAAGTTCTTTTTTTGACAATAAATCTGTATTGACTAAAGTGACGTCACTACTAACTGTTGTTATTTCTTTTGACTGTTCAATTTTTAATATTAATTTTTCGGATATATTTTCTTCATTATTATTTTTAGAAACTAGTTTGGATTCTTTAATCTTACATTTTAGTATAGTTAATTCAATAATCTCTTTAGTGCTTACATCTTTTATATAAAATATTTTATTGTTAGTTATTTCTTTAACGTTCCAATTCATTTTCCCTAATGTATATCCTTCATTTCTATCAACGGAAACTGCATAATTCATACTTAAGTTATCAGCACTAATAATGACTCTTTCGCAAGTTGAATCATTAACTTCAATTTGAAAGAGGTTAGCCACTTTGGTTGTTTGGAAATCATTTTTTAAATAAACAAAGCCAGCTCCAATGAATAGGATAAGAAACCCAAAAACAAGGAGATATTTATTAGATTCTATATGTACCGTTGAAAATTCTAATGTATCACACTTAGGACAACTTAGAGGGTTGTTACTCCTAAACACATTTCCACATTCTTTGTTTTCACATTTGTATGTACTCATTTTTGTAGATTTACTGTTAGAGCACCAAACTCAGAACTCTGTTTAGTCTTAACTTGTTATTTAAAACATGAACTCGATAAAAACTGTCAGCAATAGGATGTTAGTTAAATAAGTAAATCGTTAGAATGCACGAATAGCTCGAACACTATTTCTATTGGACTTACTGCTACTGCCAGTATCACCATCATTAAAATCAACGTACCATCCGCTGCTATTATAGTTCTCCGAGGAAGACCAATAAAAAGCATGCTTAAAACCGCCAATATTCCCTAGTGAACTAAGAGGTCCTATTGTATTATACATCAATTCTAATTCTTCTTGACTTGGAAGATACCAATCGTCGTAGCCTACTGAATTTGAATTTGCAGCTTCAGACATTGCAGAATACCAATTCATGAGAACTAAATCTTGTAGACCTGCTACTAAGCCTGAGCCATCTACATTAATTCGAAAAACTATTCCACCTGAATGAGTATCACCAATTCTTAGAATTTTATTCTTTGTTTCTTTATAATTAAAATAACCTAAAATGACTCCTTCTACTATTAAGGGATATGAAAGAGCTACTTCTGTACGATTAAAAGACACTTGTAATATATTGTCATTTTTTTCTATTTTATTATTGATTTCATTGATTTCATAATTAAGGAAATCAATATTTATAAGTGATCTAAATAAAACAACTTCGGGTTTTGATGCTAATTTAAACTTGAATTTGTCCATTAATAACTGCTCTGTTAGGATAATTTTGATTTCATCGAAGATTACACCGTTGTGTTTAACAGGATAAATATTGTCAAATTTTGGTTTTCTTTTAAGCCAACCATTTTTAACTTGTTGTTCAATTAGTTTATCTTGTTTTTGATCCTCTTCAAAATCCTTTACAGCCTTAAAAGTTACTTCTCCACATGTACCATCAATCTTTCCATTATAATACCCTACCTTTTTTAATTTATTTTGAAGGTCTTTACACTCTTTATCCACAATCGTTTTCTTTGGAGTAGCAATTTTTTTCTTTACTGGAGAGTTTATAGCGTCCACTTTATCTATCGCATTAGAATAAGTAATAGTGAATACACCACCCTCAAGAGAAATATCTTTATCTAGATATCTAGCTTTAGCATTTTGATAATTGAGTGTACTATCATTAAAGGTAAACATTGCATTACTCTGTATATGGGTATTAAGTTCGTTACTTAATTTACCTTTACTTTTTTTCTGTTTAGAAAACTCTTTTTGAAATTGAGCTGATGCGCCACCAAATTTATATGTAGAATCAACTGTCCATTCAAAATCTCTTAGTTCTACCTTATCTACTATCGAAATTTCTCTTGGTGTTGATGTTGGGGCTATTTTTGAATCACTATTAAAATTGTTATACATTTTAATGAAAATCAAACCTGCTCCAAGCAATAGAATTAGAAATCCAAAAACAAGGTATTTTTTATTTAATTTTATATGTGTTGATGAAAATTCTAATGTATCACATTTAGGGCAACTTAGAGGGTTGTTGCTCTTAAACACATTTCCACATTCATTGTTTTCACACTTGTAAGCACCCATAATTAAAGCTGTTTGTACATATCAATAAATGTTATAACTATAGGATAAAAGACATCAACATAATCCTTAGCGGCTTCTTTGTCTCCATCAAACATATAAGTAGTTGCAAAGTCGAGGATTTGAGATTTATCAGCATTATAATAACACCAAACGCACATTTGAAGAAAGTTTTGGCGCTTCTCAACAGTTGAATGATGTTCAGCTCCAGTAAAAAGCTCAACCATAGGTCTGTTGGTATGATAGTAATACAAAAGCTGCCCTACTTTAGAGTCATAGTCATATATCCAAGTAGTTCTATTTTTCAAGGGAGCTTTACGATTAGGGTTTACACAAGCTGTTCCAATTCTTATTTCAGCAGCTGAACTAGCATCTATTTTAATTTCATCGAAAAACAACACAACCAAATTTTGTTCAGTTGTATCGAGGTTTACAAAAAACCCGCCCAAAGGAAACTCTACCACTTTATTAGATTTACTAAAGTTTGTTAGCGTAACATCAATAAATTTATAAGAACCACTTGAGACTGCCCTAATATCAATATCACTATCGTTATTTAGTTGAAAGAACGCTTTAGAGTCTTGAGCAACAGAAATTGTGCACATTAATGATGACAAAATAAATACTAGATACTTCATAATAATTTTTGATTAAGTGATTTGTAATAATTAGAACCAACTTTGCTTAATAAGTTGTACATTAATTTTCCTGTCCTCATTAAGGATAAACTGTTGTAGAAAACGATGATGCTTAGATGCTTCTACAATAATTCGAACTTTATCGCCAGGTTTACCATAAAAAGACAATTCAGAACCTAAACATCCTTTTTCATTTATAATTATAAAAGCACTCAGTTGATTTTCTACTTTAACATCAATACGAATTTTCTGTACTTGAGTTATTAGAGGGTCATCAATATCGGGATTCGTTTTTGGAGCCTTCAAGCTTACTAAATCGCGTATAAAACTATCACAGGAATCGTATCTGTCCTTAGGGTCTTTAGAAGTTGCTTTAGCAATAATATCGTTCATCCTTTTAGAAACGAGTGGGTAAATTTCTTGAGCGTTCTGTAAAGGTTCGTTTTCAATTTTATTATAAATCTGAAGTACCGGAATGTGTTCGTAAGGGCATATACCAGTAACCATATGCCACAGAGTTACACCTAAACAGTAAATATCAGACTTTTTATTAACTGAAGCATTTGACACGTGTTCAGGACTCATATACATTGGTGTGCCCCCCACATTAGATCCTACACGAGTTAATCTAGGGTCATTTTGACTATCTTTAGCAATACCAAAGTCTAATAATTTTATTTTATCATTCTCATTGACAATAATATTAGAGGGTTTAATGTCTCTATGAATAATACCCTTAGTATGAATATGTTGAATTCCTTCGAGTACTTGTATAAAAATATCAATTGCTCTATGCTCATTAATAGGCCCTGTAACACTTTTGATTAAATCATGCATGTCTCTGCCCTTAACATATTCCATTATTAAATGAAATCTATTTCCATCGGTTATATAATCGTAAAGTCTTACGATTGTAGGGTGGTCAAGTTGTGCTAATAATTTTGCTTCTTCAATAAACCGATTACGAATACTGTCGTCAGTAGACAAATGGTCGTGAAGAGATTTAATAGCTACTTTTCTACCTAAGCGTTTGTCCTTAGCTAGATAAACAATTCCTTGGCTTCCATCTCCGATTGAATCGGAATCTGGGTTAAATTCAAAGTTTTTTAATTCTTCCATAAGTAAATTTATAAAGACACTGAATCCTTTTTCTTCAAACTATAAAAAATGAATATAACAAAAATTAAAGTCATTACAGATACTATAGTTATATCGAGATTTATAGTAGATGGGTTGCTAAAATTATCGTGGTATGATTCATGAAAATTTTGATTTAATGCTTTTGTTGCTTGTACTTTTGTGTTAATAACAGAACCTGAAGCATTACTACCAGGCTGAACAATAACTCGTTGAATAATGTTAAACCCCTCTGTTCCCCATCTAGATAAAGTAAAATAACTAATTACTTCTACGAACTCAGTATTAATTCGTGCGACTAATCCAGCCAACATTATCTGAGGCATAAGTATTATTGGAACAATAGTCATCACTTTCTCTGTTGTAGACATTATAGAAGACAAAAAGAGACCTAGGAAGGTTGCTGAAATAGAAATAAAGGACATCCAGAGGAAAGCATCATATGGGTCTGTAAGAGAGACTAAAGAATTATTAAAATGAACGAATAAAATTAATACAAATATTGCTGACTGAATAACTGTAAAAAAAGACAATACAAATACTTTAGATAAAACATAAGGGAATATATCCAAATTGTACATTCTCTCTCTTTTATAAATAGATGCTTCATTTACAATTTCTCTCGCAGCATTATTAGTACCAAACCATATTGCTGAAATAGCAGTAATAAAAGGTACAGCAGGAGATATATCTGTAAATATTAAACAGATTAAACATGCAATAATTGGAGCTTGTATAATTAAGTAAAGTGAATTAATCTTATCATTTGTTTTTATCTTGAAATACCTACTTGTTAACCAATAAAACTGACTAATAACAGACTTGTCGTTTTTCTTTTCAATATTAACTGATGATGTAGTATTCGTAGAAGAAGGTCTAGGACTTTTATATTTATCAACCCAGAATTTAGAGGTTTTTCCAGATATTTTTGCAAAAACTGAAACAGCATTATCAACTTCAAAATAATCTTTATATTTATTAGAGTCACCATAGTAAACAATATTACCACCTTCAGCCATAAAGATAACATCATCCATATAAGCTAGATCTTCCGGCTTATGAGTTACCATAATAACAGTTGTTCCTTTTTCAGCTAATCTCTTTAATATATCTAAGAAATCTTCTACAGTCTGAGGGTCTAAAGGTGAAGTAGGTTCATCTAAAAACAAAAGTAATGGGTCAGTCAATAGTTCAACAGCAATAGAAACTCTTTTTCGTTGACCGCCACTGATCTCTGCTACAATGTTATTTTTAATTTCAAAAATATTTAACTCCTTTAAAATGGTGTCAATTTTTTGATGAATCTCCTTATTTGATAAATTCTTTAATCTAAGTTTGGCGGTATAGAATAAGCATTCAAAAACCCTTAACTCTTTGTGAATAATATCGTCTTGTGGAACATAACCAATTTGAGTTTTTAAGTAGTTGTAATTTGCTATTAACTCCAGATTAAACAAATAAACCTTACCACTTGAAGATGGTGAATCTCCATTTAATGTTTTAAGTAATGTAGACTTACCACATCCAGAAGGTCCCATAATAGCTAACAATGATTTAGAAGGCACAGCTAAATCAGTTCTATTTAATGCAGTTACATTATTAGAATAAACCTTTTTTATACCTTTTGCCGAGATTGCTAATTCCTCATTTAAATCTTTTGTTTCTCCGATAAGAGAAATCTGATTCCGACCAATAAATATTTTATCCTTAATGGTGATTTTAGATTCACCCTTTAATCTATTACCGTTTACAAATGTTCCATTACTAGAGTCAAGATCTTTAATTTTATAAGTATCAATGGACTCTTTAGTAATTAAGGCATGATTTCGACTAATCGTATGTCCTTCTAATACTAAATCACAATCGGCACTTCTACCAATTAATAATTTTCCCTTATCATTTAATATCTTAAGTATATCTTTTTTGTCTACACTTAGATGTGTCTTTTCATTTTCAACTAAAATCACAACACCTCCAAGTCCAGCAATCTCAAGTTTATCTTTATTCTTTAGCTCTGCAATACCAGCGGGTTTTAGAAATATTCCGTTTAAGGACGTTCCATTGGTACTGTTTAAATCTTGAACAATTAATTTTTTGTCTGAATTATATATTAGCTGAAGATGTTTCTTAGAAATCCTATTATTATCAATTTGTATATCTGAATCAGGACTACTCCCTACAATTAAATTGAAAAAATAATCATCATGAACAGCTACTTTTTTAAATAGCTTATTATTTTGATAAAAATATAATTTTAACTGTATCATTATTTACCAAGTTTTAGCTTCATAGTACTTAAATCAATTTCAACTTTTTTTATCACATCAATTGGAACTATAATGTTATTAAACACTACAACACCAGTAATATTGACGTAGTAAAAGATATCTTTATTTATAGATTTAAAAAACAAAGAACTAGCCATCATTATTGAATTTAACTGCATGGATACATTGAACTGATTTAATGAATCTGGAGCAACAATAAACTGGTCTGAAAGATATGTTTGACCAATTCTATTTTGGAGTTTTTTAGATTTAAACAAGATAATATTCATCGAGTCTATTGTATAATTAAACCTGCTATTATTAGAAACTTCAACGTCAAAATCTAGCATTATAGCAGTTAAGGAAATAGAATTAAGATTAATGTTTTTAATTTCAAAATCTTCTTTTGCTAAACTTTGATCTAACAAAATTCCAAGATGATTAAATAAATCAATATTAAATTCAAATGAATACTCACGCTTTATAATTGGTAATGAGGTAAAGCATTTAACAGTAAGAATAGATGAATCATTAAGGTTTACGAAGTTCTCTATATCTAAGTTATTTAAAAGAAATCGGGTAGAAATAAGCGTTGAATCTTTAGAAGGTAATAATAATTTTTCATCAAAAACTCCAGAACCTAAATGGGTAGAGTCAATGAAAAGTGAATACTTCATTTCAGATGCAGCTAGCTTATGCCAATTAGGGTTGTAAATAATTATATCCGATTCGATATAAATACTATCGGATTTATTTACAATATCAAAATTTTCTACATTAATAAGCATTGGAGGTTGAAGAGTATTACAACCAGAGCTTAAAAGAATACAAGATAATGCAACTAGAATATAAATAACTTTATTCATCGCAGTTCTTATTATAATTAGTGTCTAAATGATTTACAATACAATTTGATCTACTAGAAGAATACGGGTGAGACCTAAACAAATTATCAGCTAAATTAAATTCTGATTCTTTTTCAGAAAGTCGATTGAATAAATCTATTCCAGAACAAGGAGAATAGCGAGTAGGGAAAACTAAATCTACCCCAAATAAATCGGCCTCAGCTTCTTGCTTTTGATTAAATGACACAGTTACCATATTATTTACAGCTAATAGTACTTGTCCAAGAAGTCCCCAATTTTCTGATTCTTTTAACTTCTTTAATTGAAAGTTAAGATGCCCTAATTCATTATGTGCTACTTCATGAGAAATTAACATAGCAAGCTCAGAGTCATTATTAATAAAATCAAGCATTCCACGAAAAAAGAAAACTTTACCTCCTGACGTAAATACATTTATCAATGAATCTTCAACAATAAAAATTTCATAATTGAACCCTCTCGGATTTAAAACTCTAGATGAAATATCAATCAATATTTTATTAAGTTTTTCATAGTCATCTCCAGAAATTACAATAAGATCTTCAGACTTAAAAGTCTCTAATAATTCATCCCCATATTTAACCTCCTCACTCAAAGGAATATTTACTTTCTCTAAATATACAGATTGTACCTCCTTAGTTAAATCACCAAATACATTTATAAGTGAGGTTGATTCTGCATCTTCATGAAAATTAGACAAACACGAAAAATCATAGCTTACATTCTCTTTTTGTTTATTTTTAAATTGAAAAAACGAAGTAGAATCTAGTTTAGTTTTAATAATTGAATCTATACCAAACAAATAATTTATAGCTACTAAAGATGTTAATACTAAGATAGTCACAACAATTATAGTAACTACCTTATTTTTATTATGATTGTTTTGCTTATCATTTGAAGGTAAAGAAGACAACAACTTTATATTATTAGTAATTACATGGTTCTTATATTCAAACTTTTGTGCAGCATTAATCAAATCTTTTTTGGTACATTTATAAGACCCAAAAGTTATTACATCAACATGAGTAATAATTACTTCGCCAATAATTTTCTTATAATTAACGAACGTACCGTTAGAAGATCCTAAATCAACAATCGAGACTACTCCATCAGTAATTACAACTTGAGCATGGTTATTTGAAACCGATTTATCTTCAACAAATAAATGATTTTTACGTCTGTTTCTTCCAACATTAAATACTACCTGACTCATTCCTAGTTATTTTGAATTATTACTCCAATAATTAACAGTATTATAGCTATAGCAAATACGGTTATCAATAGATCACTTCTAGACTTTTTCTTTTCAATTTTTGCTTCTTCAACTATAGATTCATTTACACTTTCTTTTAAATCGGTATCATCAATAATTTCTAGAATATGACGCTTCCAATCAAAGGGATTAGATCCTAAAGATAAAATATCATACTTATCTAATTGAGTAGGACTAAAAACTCTTTGACCATTAATATACGTGCCATTTGTTGAAGATAAATCAATAACAGTTACATTATTATTATCATCTATTACCAACTGTAAATGAAATCGAGATACCGAAATATCTTCAATTTTAATATTGTTTGAATAGTCTGTTCCTATAGTAATTAAATGCATTAATTTAATTCATTTAGAGCAGTTAATAATTCATTACAGTCTTGATATCTGTCAATCGGAGATTTTTCAGTAGATTTTTCTAGAATAGACTGTATTTTGAGAGCTGTACCAGTTTTAATATTAGGCATTTTATTTATAAGTGAATTGTTAATTCGCCTAAACATCTCATCATTAGATATATCTTTAGGGTGTGGGTACAAACCAGTTAACATATAATAAAACAATAATCCTAATGCATAAACATCCGTTCTATTATCTAGTTCTGTAGTGACATCTAATTGTTCTGGTGCCATAAACATCAATGTTCCCATAATTTTCTCAGACCTTTGCTCAGAAGTACCTTGAGATATTCCATAGTCAATAATCTTTACAGTACCATTATTGGACACCATTACATTAGAAGGTTTAATGTCTAAATGTAGAACTCCATCATATCCCTTAATTGGAATATTTCGCTCATGCCCATACCCTACTCCCTTTACAATCTCTTTCATTATTGCAATTCCAACTTCAATAGGCATCCTATTATTAGGGAATTTTACAACATATTTATCTATAGGCGTACCATCAATATATTCCATGATTAAATAGTAAGCACCCTTTAAAATTATAAAATTCTTAAGCCTCACAATATTCTTGTGATTTAGCATTAAATATATATTCGCCTCAATTTTAAATTTATTAATAATTCCATCTATGGCTGCAGCAGAAGTCTTTAATTTCTTTACAGCAACCATGTGGCCCGTATGGGCATCTAGTGCCTTCCATACAGTACCAGCGCCACCTTCATCAATTTTATGAATGAAGTGATATCTAGGACCTAAATCTGGAAACATTATTTTTTTATTTATAAATTTTTACGATTTTGCCACGAACAACCTTTAATTTCTTTCCATCTCCATTCTTATAAGTATCGCTTGGTAAGGACTCATTCTCTCCTTTCTCATTGATCATGAAAATTAAACAGTCAACTTTCCACTGGTCGCAATCTGTAGAAACATTAATCGTACCGTTCAAAACTCCGGTTAAACCATGGGGTTCAGAGACTTCTACTATATAGTTATAATAACCTATAAGAATTCCATCTACCTTTAATTCATATGAAGGAGATACTTTTTCAATTGCGAAAAATACTTTCATTATACTGTCATTCTTAATAATTTGTTTGTTTATACTCCTTATCTCTCTATTAACATCATCAACCTTTATACTTGAATAAAATAATACTACTTCGGGTTTTGATTCTAATTTAAACTTGAAAGTATTAGTTTTCAACGAGTCTGATAGAATTTTTTTGATTTCATCCGGGATTACACCATTGAACTTAACAGGATCTATATTTCCAAAATTTGGTTTATTTCTTTTCCAACCCTTTTTCTCTAATTTCGCGATTTTATCCGCATTATCTTTATCTGCTTCATAATTATTTTCAGCCGTAATTGTGCCTAAGCCACAATCACCATCAATCTTACCATTATAATACTCTTCTTTTTTTAATTTCTTTTGAAGGTCTTTACACTTTTCATCTACAATAGTTTTCTTTGGAGTAGCAATTTTTTTCTTTACTGGAGAGTTTATAGCGTCCACTTTTTCTATCGCATTAGGATAAGTAATAGTGAATACACCATCCTCAAGAGAAATATCTTTATCTAGATATCTAGCTTTGGCATTTTGATAATTGAGTGTACTATCATTAATGGTAAACATTGCATTATTCTGTATATGAGTATTAATTTCTTTACTTAATTTACCTTTACTTTTTTTCTGTTTAGAAAACTCTTTTTGAAATTGAGCAGAAGCACCACCAAATTTATAAGCAGAGTCAACAATCCATTCAAATGTCATTTCATCTTTTGAGTCTTCAATTGTGATTTCGATTGAAGTTGAAGTTGAAGTTGGTACTTTAGAGTTTACAACTTCTTTTATAAATGGAGTCTCTCCTCCACTAAAACAATACAAACAACAGAATAAAATAAAAATTGGTAAACTAATAATTAAAGGTTTCATTCTATTAAATGATATTCCATTTTTAGGAGTATCAATTTTAACTTCTTGAGTAGAAGTAAAACTATTAGAATCGTTATTTTTATTTACAAAAACTGTTTTATGATGTGGACTTTCAAGTATTTCAATTAAGCCAACAGTTATATTATCTCCTCCTCCTGCATTATTAGCTAATGAAATTAATGCATTATTGGTTTTGAGAATAGAATCATACTTTAATGCTTTTGAAATTGTGTTATCAGACACAAATCCACATAAACCATCTG
>Ga0308004_10000930_pt1 | contig 13025 bp, 8 predicted proteins | sample Neamet38_FD_203156 | JGI IMG/M metagenome (GOLD analysis project Ga0308004, IMG submission 203156) | Marine microbial communities from water near the shore, Antarctic Ocean - #38 | ecosystem: Environmental > Aquatic > Marine > Unclassified | place: Southern Ocean | collected 2014-06-06 | reverse complement strand
ATTAAATAGTTTGAAATTTCACCTTTTGAGGAAACAATAGAAATTTTTTGTTTACCCCTTATTTCTTTACCAAATTCAATTGTTCCATCATTTTCAGCTATAATAGCGCTATCTTTTGGTTTTCTAGCTTCAAATAATTCAGCAACTCTCGGCAAGCCACCTGTAATATCTTTAGTTTTAGAAGTTTCTTTAGGCAGCCTAGCAAGCACATCTCCAGCAGAAACTTTTTGACCATCTTTTACAGATAAAATTGAATCTGGTACCAGAAAATATCTCGCAACATTTCCATCTGCTTTTTTTATAACTTCACCTTTGTCGTTTCTAAGAGTTAATCTAGGCTTAAGTTCCGTATTTTTTGAAAGTGACTTCCAATCAGTAACTGATTTCGATGATATGCCTGTTGAGTCATCCATCGTTTCTGTCAAAGAAGTTCCTTCAACAAGATCCATATAGTTAACAACACCGCTCGTTTCTGCAATAACAGGTAAGGTATAAGGATCCCATTCAGCAATTTTTTTACCTTTATCAATCATGTCTCCGTCTTTGAAGAATAATTTTGATCCATAAATCACTTTGTAGATACCTAGTTGTATTCCATTGTTATCTTCTATAGAAAGTTCAGTATTTCTTCCCATTACTATAATATTTTTTTTCGAGTCTTCAATTACGTTTTTGTTTATTATTTTTAATTTACCTTTGTTTTGAGAAATAATTTGTGATTCCTCTTTAATTTGAGCTGTTCCACCAACGTGAAAAGTTCTCATTGTTAACTGTGTACCTGGTTCTCCTATTGACTGTGCCGCAATCATGCCAATTGCTTCACCGATACTTACTAATTTACCTCTAGCTAAATCTCTTCCGTAACAAGTTTGACAAACACCTCTGGTAGCAGCACAAGTAATTATTGAGTAAACCTGTATGGCCTTAACTCCAGCTGCATCTATTAACTCACAGTCTGCTTCATCTAATAACTTTTTCTTTTTAAGTATAACTTCGCCAGTTATTGGATTTTTAATATCCTGAGCAGGTGTTCTGCCTAAAACTCTTTCAGACAAACTAACCAAAATATTTCCGCCTTCAATAACTTCTGTAATGTTTATTGACGACTTCGAACCACAATCTTTTATTGTAACTTGTAAATCTTGAGCAACATCGCACAATCTTCTTGTTAAATATCCAGAGTTTGCAGTTTTTAAAGCGGTGTCTGCAAGACCTTTACGAGCACCGTGGGTAGAGTTAAAATATTCAAGAACTGATAGCCCCTCTTTAAAATTTGCCATGATAGGGGTTTCAATAATTTCACCTGATGGTTTTGCTATCAAGCCTCTCATACCAGCTAACTGTTTCATTTGTGCTTGAGATCCTCTAGCTCCAGAGTCTGCCATCATGTAAACTGAATTTGTTTCTATTCTTCCATTTGGAAATATTTTTTGTGCAGATGAAATTTCTTTCATCATTTCGTTGGCGACAGTATCAGTACATTTAGACCAGATATCTACAACTTTATTGTATTTTTCACCCCTTGTAATTAAACCATCTGAATATTGTTTTTCATATTCTTCGATTTGTTTTTTAGTTTGGTTAATCAGTTGCGTTTTAGTTTCAGGAATTATCAAATCGTCCTTACCAAAGGAAATACCGGCTTTGAAAGCATGTTTAAAGCCTAGTGATTTAATTCGATCACAAAAAATAACTGTTTCTTTTTGTCCACAAAATCTAAATATAGTATCTATAATTTCTGAAACATCTTTCTTGGTTAAAAGTCTATCAATAATAGTAAATTTAATTTTATGATTTTTTGGTAAAACATTTGCTAACAAGAATCTTCCTGCTGTACTTGTATACTTTTGAGTTATATTTTTTCCTTTTTCATCTACAGTTTCAAAAACTGAGATGATTTTAGAATGTAGGCTTATATCTTTATTCTCTATAGCTTGGCCAATTTCTTCTATGTTTGAAAAAATACCTTTAGGTTTTTCTTCACTCTTATCATCAGCTTGAGAAAGATAGTATATACCAAGTACGATATCTTGACTCGGAACTATAATTGGTTTTCCATTTGATGGACTTAAAATATTATTCGTAGACATCATTAATACCCTTGCTTCAAGTTGAGCTTCTAAACTCAAAGGAATATGGACTGCCATTTGGTCGCCATCAAAATCTGCATTAAACGCTGCACAAACTAGTGGGTGTAACTCTATAGCAAATCCTTCGATTAATTTTACTTCAAAAGCTTGAACTCCTAATCTATGAAGTGTTGGAGCCCTGTTTAACAATATTGGATGCTCTCTTGTAATAAATTCTAAAGCATCCCAGACTTCAGGCACTTCTTTTTCAACAAGTCTTTTTGCTTGTTTAATTGTTGTAGCTAGTCCAAGTTTGTCTAATCTTGCATATAGAAATGGTTTAAATAATTCTAAAGCCATTTTTTTAGGCAGACCACATTGGTGTAATTTCAGTTCTGGTCCAACAACGATAACCGACCTGCCAGAATAATCAACACGTTTACCAAGTAAATTTTGTCTAAATCTTCCCTGTTTTCCTTTTAACATTTCAGCTAATGATTTTAGAGGTCTTTTACCAGTTCCTGTAATTACCCTACCTCTTCTGCCGTTATCAAAGAGTGCGTCAACTGATTCTTGAAGCATTCTTTTTTCGTTTCTTACAATAATGTGGGGTGCTTTAAGGTCTAATAATCTTTTTAATCTATTGTTACGATTTATAACTCTTCTGTATAAATCGTTAAGATCTGAAGTTGCAAATCTACCGCCGTCTAACGGAACTAAAGGTCTAAGCTCAGGCGGGATAACGGGTACCGTTGTTAATATCATCCATTCTGGTTTGTTTCCAGAATCAATGAAAGACTCAACAAGTTTTAATCTTTTTATTGTTCTTTCTTCAGTAACTTTAGATTTAATTGTCTCTAAAGCTGTTCGTAATTTTTTTTGTTCTTTTTCTAAATCTAGATTTATTAAAATTTCTCTAATAGCTTCTGCTCCTATACCTGCTTCAAAAGCATCTTCACCAAATTCTTCTTGTGCTTTGATTAACTGTTCTTCAGAAATTAAATCTCCTTTTTTTAATGTAGTTAATCCTGGCTCTACAACAATAAAACTTTCAAAATATAAAACTCTCTCAACATCCTTGAGCTTCATATCTATTGCAAGTGCTATACGACTAGGGAGTGATTTCAAAAACCAAATATGTGCAACTGGACAGGCGAGGTCGATATGGCCCATTCTTTCTCTTCTAACGTTAGATTTGGTAATTTCTACGCCACATTTTTCACAAATAATTCCTCTAAATTTCATTCTCTTATATTTTCCGCAAAGACATTCATAGTCTTTTACTGGACCAAATATTCTTGCACAAAAGAGTCCATCTTTTTCTGGTCTAAAGGTTCTATAGTTAATAGTTTCAGGTTTTTTAATCTCTCCAAAAGACCATGACTTAATTTTTTCTGGGCTAGCTATAGTAATTTTTATACTGCTAAAGTTATTCTCAGGTAAACTGTTTTGATTATGATAAGTTTGTTTAGATAGATTTTTTTCCATATTAATTTAATTCTATATTTAACCCCAAGGCTCTAATTTCTTTAATTAATACATTAAATGATTCAGGAACTCCTGATTCAAAGTTATTGTTACCTTTAACAATAGTTTCATAAACTTTAGTTCTACCAGCTACGTCATCTGACTTAACGGTAAGAATTTCTTGGAGTGTGTATGATGCGCCATAGGCCTCTAATGCCCAAACTTCCATTTCACCAAATCTTTGCCCACCTAATTGTGCTTTTCCACCTAACGGTTGTTGCGTCACTAAACTATAAGGACCAGTTGATCTTGCGTGGATCTTATCTTCCACCAAATGGTTTAATTTTAACATATAAATAATACCTACAGTTACAGGTCTGTCAAATTTTTCACCCGTTAGTCCGTCCCATAAAGTTGTTTGACCAGAATCTGGTAGCTTCCCTAAGTCTAGCATATCTTTAATGTCATCTGTTGAGGCACCATCAAATACTGGTGTTGCAATCGGTATGCCGTTTGAAATGTTTTGAACTAGTTCGAATAATTCTTTTTTGTTTAGTTTGCTTACAATATTCTCGTAGTACACCGATCCATAAATAGCTTTTAATTTTTTCTTAAGTTCTTCAATTGTTTTGTCAAAATTTTTTAAGTACTCTTTTATCTGATCTCCAAGTTCAGAACATGCCCAACCTAAATGAGTTTCTAATATCTGACCTACATTCATACGACTTGGGACACCTAAAGGGTTTAAAACTATGTCTACAGCTTTACCGTTTGCCATATATGGCATGTCTTGTACTGGTACTATTTTACTAACCACACCTTTGTTACCGTGCCTTCCAGCCATTTTATCGCCAGGCATTAATCTTCTCTTAACGGCAACAAATACTTTAACAACCTTCATTACGGTAGGTAACAAGTCATCACCTTGTTTAATTTTTATGACTTTGTCTTCAAATCTTAGTTTTATATCTTCGCTAGCTTCGTCAAATTGTTTTTTAAGTTTTAATAGGTTTTGACTTAGCTGGTCATCAGAAAAGGATAGCTTCCAAATATCTTTTAAGTTTAATTCGTTTAATTGTTCAATAACAATTGCAGTATTTGCATTTATATCTTTATAAGCTTTGTTTATTTGTTTGCCATTTAACAAATCGATGGCTCTAAGTTTAATGTTTCGGTTTAAAATTTCTTCTTCTACAAGTTTGTCTTCTTGAACTAATTCAATTTCAGCTCTCTCAATAGCTATTGATCTTTCGTCTTTTTCAATTCCATGTCTATTAAAAACTCTAACATCTATAATAACGCCTGACCCACCAGATTTAAGCTTAAGCGAAGAATCTCTGACATCTGTAGCCTTTTCGCCAAAAATTGATCTTAATAACTTTTCCTCAGGGCTAGAAGAGGTTTCACTTTTTGGTGTGACCTTACCTACTAAAATATCTCCAGGTTTAACTTCTGCTCCAACATAAGCGATTCCTGATTCATCTAAATTTCTTAAACTTTCTTCGCTTACATTTGGTATATCTCTTGTAACTTCTTCCGCACCTAGTTTTGTATCTCTAGCCATTGCCTCATATTCTTCTATGTGAATAGAGGTAAAAACATCATCTGTTACGCATCTTTCTGAAATTAAAATAGAGTCTTCAAAATTGTATCCTTGCCATGGCATAAAGGCTACTGTCACATTTTTTCCTAATGCTAATTCACCTAGTTTTGTTGCGGGTCCGTCTGCAATAATGTCTCCTGTTTTGATTAGATCACCAACTTTAACTAGAGGTCTTTGATTAATGCAGGTGTTTTGATTTGATCTTTTAAACTTAGACAAATTATAGATATCTACACCTGATTGAGATAAATCCTTAACTTCATTTGCTTTTACAACAATACGTTTACCATCAATCTTATCTACAATACCATTTCTTCTCGCTACAATAGTAACACCTGAGTCTAAAGCTACATCTGACTCCATGCCAGTTCCTACAAGAGGAGATTCAGGTTTCAACAACGGTACAGCCTGCCTCATCATGTTAGATCCCATTAAAGCTCTATTTGCGTCATCATTTTCTAAAAATGGTATAAGTGCAGCAGCAACTGAAACTAATTGTTTTGGCGAGACATCAATATAATCAACACTTTCTCTATTAGCTAAAAGAAAATTTAAATTATGTCTGCAAGAAACAAGCTCTTCTTCAAATGTACCATCTTTATTAATGGTAGAGTTAGCTTGTGCAATAGTGAATTTTTCTTCTTCGATCGCCGACAGATAGTTTACCTCTTTTGAAACTTTTCCATTGATTACTTTTTTATAAGGGCTTTCAATGTAACCGTACTTATTCACTTGACAATATGTAGCCAAACTATTTATTAGACCAATGTTTGGTCCTTCGGGCGTTTCAATTGGGCAAATTCTTCCATAGTGTGTGGGATGTACGTCTCTTACTTCAAAACCGGCTCTTTCTCTTGTTAGGCCACCCGGGCCAAGTGCTGAAACTCTTCTTTTATGTGTAATTTCAGAAAGAGGATTAGTCTGATCCATAAATTGAGATAAAGCAGAAGTAGCAAAAAAATCTTTTAAAGAAGTGGTTATTGGCTTTGCGTTAATTAAATCTTGTGGCATTGCAGACTCAATTTCGAGGAAAGTAGACATTTTTTCTTTAACTGTTCTTTCCATTCTAAGTAAGCCAATCCTAAATTGATTTTCTACTAATTCCCCAACAGATCTTACCCTTCTATTTCCTAAGTGATCAATATCGTCAACTTCACCTTTTCCATCTCTTAGATCCAACATAAATTTAATGATAGCTAAAATATCTTCTTTAAATAAGACAGTATCTTTCAGATCTGTTTTAAGGTTTAGTTTAGCGTTTAACTTAACTCTACCGACTTCAGATAAATCGTAACGTTCTTTGTTAAAATATAAGTTTTTAAAAACTCCTTCAGCAACTTCAATTGTTGGGGCTTCACCTGGTCTTAAAATTCTATAAATATCATTTAAAGCTTCAGCTTTATCTATATTTTTTTCAACTTTTAAGGTTTCCAACAAATATGGACCTTTGTTTATTGGATCTATATTTACAAGTTTTAATGAGTAGGTTTCATTAAATATAATTCTTTCAAGCAATTCTTCGGTAATGTCAAAACCTGACTTGATAATAAACTCACCGTCTTTTTCTTTAACGTCATGAGCAATATATTTTCCAATAATTTCACTATTTGAAATAAGAATATTAGATAAACCTTTATCTTTTAATTTGTTGGCTATTATTAAATTAAGTTTTTCACCTTTGTCTAAAAATTTTTTATTAGATTTTGCATCAACTAAATCATACGGCAATTTAACAGGTCTTTTATAATTTTCTGGAATAAATTTAGTACTCCATAGCTTACTTTGAGTATTATAAGTAAATTGATCCTGTGAGTAATATCCTTCAATAACTTCTTCTCTTGTAACGCCTAAGGCATAAAGCAAAGTCGTTATCGGGAGTTTCTTTTTTCTATCTATTCTAAAATATAAAATATCCTTTGGGTCAAACTCGAAATCAAGCCATGAACCTCTACCAGGTATTATTCTACAATTAAATAATAGCTTACCACTGCTGTGCGTTTTCCCTTTATCGTGATCAAAGAAAACACCAGGACTTCTGTGCATTTGATTAACTACAACTCTCTCAACTCCATTAACAACGAAGGTGCCACTGGTTGTCATTAGCGGCAACTCACCTATAAAAACCTCTTGTTCTTTTGCTGAAAGAATTTGTTTTGTATTAGTGTCTGGGTCTATGTCATAAACAACTAATCTTAAATTTGCTTTTAAAGAAGCGGAGTAAGTTAAGCTTCTTTGCTTACATTCAAGCACATCAAATTTTGGTTTTTCTAATTTATAGGAAATGTATTCTAATGTTGCTTTATCGTTACCATCTTCTATGGGAAATATACTTCTAAAAGTTTTATCTATACCTTTTTTAAGTTCATCAGAGACTTCATGTATGGACTTAGAACTTAAAAATTCACTATATGAATTTTTTTGAACTTCTATTAAATTCGGTATGGACAGGCCTTCGACTAACTTACCAAAGTTTTTTCGAATGCTTTTTTTTTGTGTAAAAGATAAATCCATTAATAATAAAAAATTTACTAAGTTTTTTTTATAACTCTAGTAAAAGGTAGCTAATTTTTTGTTTACTTTAATTCTACTTTTGCACCAGCTGCTTCAAGTTTAGCTTTCATTTCTTCAGCATCTTTTTTAGCAACTCCAGCTTTAACTTCCTTAGGAGCAGCTTCAACTAAATCTTTTGCTTCTTTTAATCCTAAACCAGTTATTGCTCTAACTTCTTTAATTACATTAATTTTTTTTTCACCAAACGAAGAAAGGAAAACCGTAAATTCCGATTTTTCTTCTCCATCTGCTGCACCTGCTGCTGCTGGCGCTGCTGCGACTGCCGCAGAAACTCCCCATTTTTCTTCAAGTTGTTTTGAAAGTTCTGCTGCTTCCACAACAGTAAGCTTTGATAAATCTTCGATGATTTTGTTTAAGTCTGACATTTTTTTAATCCTGTGAATTATTTTTTTATTTCTTCTGCGGGCGCTAAATTAGTCATTTTTTTGCTCTGTGCAAGTAAAATACCAATTATTTTTTGTGCTGATGCATTTAAAATTCCAACAATATTTCCTCTTGCTTCGTTTAACGTGGGTAAACTAGCTATTTTTGTCACTTCTGCTTGATCTATGACTTTGCCATCCATAAAACCTGCGACAATTTTTAAACTATCATTTTTTTTTGAGAATTTTGATAGAATTCTTGCTGTCATAAACGGGTCAGATGAAATAGCTGCGGCAGTTGGTCCTTTAAAATATTTTTCTAAATCTTTACACGGGGAATCTTTTACTGCTAATTTCGTAATTCTATTTTTGGTAATTTTAAATAAAATGCCATTTTCTCTAAATTCTTTTCTTAATGCATCTAGTTGAATTACATTTAGACCTTGGTAGTGAGCAATCATAATGGCATCATTTGAAGAAAATATTTTCTTCATGTCTTCGATATAATTTTTTTTTGTCTCTTTATTCATCATAATATTAAATACTCTTATTACTTACTTTAAGTGAGGTGCCCATTGAAGATGTTACGTATATACTTTTAATAAAATCACCTTTTATAGCATCAGGTTTTTCTTTTTTAACAAAATCAACTAAATGTTTTAAATTATTTACCAAGTTATCAATTGAAAAACTTTTTCTTCCAATTGATGTTCCTATATTGCCATCTTTATCGTGTTTAATTTCAATTAAACCAGATTTAATATCTTCTACAGATTTTTTAATATTCGTTGAAACGGTACCAAGTTTTGGGTTGGGCATTAAACCTTTTGGCCCTAAGACTTTGCCGTGTTTTCCAATTTTTCCCATCATACCAGGTGTGCAAATTAATTTATCAAAATTAAATTTTCCACTCGCAATTTTTTCTATTAAATCATCCGATCCAACAACGTCAGCACCACATTTTTTTGCCTCTTCTGCTTTCTCAGATTCACATAATACAGCTATTTTTATTTTTTTACCAGTTCCAGCAGGTAGTTGGGTTACTGTTCTTAAATTAAAGTCTCCGCCCTTAGATTGTTTAAGGCCAATACGTAAGTTTACATCAATTGATTCATCAAACTTAGTTGTGGAATTTTTTTTTATTAATTCTAAAATTTCATTTAAATTAGTAGACTTGAAACCTTTAGAAATTTTTAATATTTCTTTGTATCTCTTTGAGTTTTTTTTCATTAATTTTTTACCTCTATGCCCATAGACCTAGCAGATCCACAAATTATCTTTGTTGCTTCTTTGATGTCAAAAGCATTTAGATCTTCCATTTTAGCTTTGGCAATCTCTTCTGCTTGTTGCATGCTAATGGAGCCAGCTATAGTTCTTCCTGGTTCTTTTGAACCACTTTTAAGTTTTGCTGCTTCTTTGATATAATGAGACGCTGGTGGAGTTTTAATAATAAAATCAAATTTCTTATCTTTGTAAACAGTAATTACTACCGGCACTGGTTTGCCCATCATAGATTTTGTTTTCTCATTAAAAGCTTTACAAAATTCCATTATATTAATTCCTCTTTGACCTAAAGCGGGACCAACAGGTGGTGCTGGATTAGCCTGACCTCCTTTAATTTGTAATTTTATAAATCCTGCTACTTCTTTTGCCATATTAATTTTTTTCTACTTGGTTATACTCTAAATCTACCGGTGTGGCTCTCCCAAAAATAGAAACGGAAACCTTAAGTCTTGATTTTTCCTCATCTATTTCCTCAACTAAACCATTGAAAGAAGCAAATGGACCATCACATACTTTTACTTTCTCACCAATTTCAAAACTTATACCACTTTTTGGATTAATTGCACTTTCAGAAACTTGATCAATAATCCTTTGAATTTCAGCGTCTGTAATAGGTGTTGGCTTGTCTTCAGTGCCTAGAAAACCACTGACTTTTTGTAAATTTTTAATTAAGTGAAAAACTTGCTTTGTCATTTCAAGTTTAACTAAAACATATCCTGGAAAGTATTTTCTTTGTTTTTTTGTTCTTTTTCCCTTTTTAACTTCAGTTACTTCTTGAGTTGGGACTAACATTTCACCAAGATGGGATTCAAGTTTACTTTTAGTAAGGATGTCTTTTATTGATTCAACAACCTTTTTTTCAAATCCAGAGTATGCTTGAACAATATACCAATTCATAATCAGAAGCTTATAGTTAAGACAAGTTTAAGTAAAAACCTTAATATTTGATCTAAAAGAAGAAAAAAAATTGCAGCAATAGAAGCTAAGCCAAAAACCATAAGTCCACCAGTTAAGGTATCTTTTTTTGTTGGCCACGTAACTCTGAAAGCTTCTTGTTTAACTTCTTGTATAAATTTTAAAGGGTTTTTCATAATATTTACTTCAAATATTGGCAGGAGCGGAGGGACTCGAACCCACAACCTCCGGTTTTGGAGACCGGCGCTCTACCAATTGAACTACGCTCCTAAGCGTTTACTTTAAAATTTTAGTAACTACCCCAGCTCCAACTGTTTTACCACCTTCTCTAATAGCAAAGTTCAGACCATCGGTCATTGCAATAGGAGTAATCAATTTTACAGTAAATTTTCCATCGTCACCTGGCATAACCATTTCAGTTCCAGCAGGTAAAGTTACTTCGCCTGTAACATCTGTTGTTCTAAAGTAAAACTGCGGTCTATATTTAGTAAAGAAAGGAGTATGTCTTCCGCCTTCATCTTTTTTCAAAATATATGCTTGAGCTTCAAATTCGGTATGGGGAGTAATAGATCCAGGCTTACAAAGTACTTGACCTCTTTCAACATCATCTCTTTCAACGCCTCTTAAAAGAATTCCAACGTTATCACCAGCTTCACCACTATCAAGAAGTTTTCTGAACATCTCAACGCCAGTACAAGTAGATTTTTTTGTATCTCTAATTCCAACAATTTCTATTTCTTCTCCAACTTTAACTACACCTGCTTCAATTCTTCCTGTCACTACTGTTCCACGACCTGAAATCGAGAAAACATCTTCTACAGGCATTAAGAAAGGCTTATCTTTAGGTCTGTCAGGCTGAGGAATGAAAGCGTCAACTTGTTTCATTAATTCCAAAATTGCATTTTTTCCAATCTCATCATCTTTACCTTCGACAGCACTTAATGCTGATCCTTTAATGATTGGAGTTTTGTCACCAGGATATTTATAAGAAGTTAAAAGTTCTCTAATTTCTTCTTCAACAAGCTCTAATAACTCTGCATCTTTTACAGTGTCAACTTTGTTTAAGAAAACTACAATTGAAGGAACGCCAACTTGACGAGCTAAAAGAATGTGCTCTCTTGTTTGTGGCATAGGACCATCTGCAGCATTTACAACTAAAATTGCTCCATCCATTTGTGCTGCACCTGTAATCATATTTTTTACATAATCAGCATGACCTGGGCAGTCAACGTGAGCATAATGTCTGTTTGTTGTTTCGTATTCGACGTGAGCAGTAGAAATAGTAATTCCTCTCTCTTTTTCTTCAGGTGCTTTGTCTATTTGGTCATAAGCAGTAAAAGTTGCTGAAGAACCTTCAGCTGTAGATAGTACTTTCGTAATTGCTGCTGTTAAAGTAGTTTTACCATGATCAACGTGACCGATTGTTCCTATGTTACAATGAGGTTTATTTCGTACGAATTTTTCTTTTGACATTTTTTTTTCCTTATCTTTTTATTTATAATTAACTTAAAATTCTTGGAGCGGGTAAAGGGAATCGAACCCTTACATCCAGCTTGGAAGGCTAGCATTCTACCATTGAATCACACCCGCATTATCCAACCTATTACGCCCACTTATTCCTAAATACAACTTTAAGTTTGGTGGAGGGGGAAAGATTCGAACTTTCGAAGCCCGAAGGCAACAGGTTTACAGCCTGCCCCATTTGACCGCTTTGGTACCCCTCCTTATAAACCAAATTGGGATACCCCTTAACTTAAAAAGTATTTAACAACAAGCGTTTTATAAGCTTTTTGTATTTAAATGCAATAAATCATTTTGCGTTAAAATATGCTAATTATTTGCAAAATAGTAGTTAAATTATGAAAAAAACAACGTTTTTAATTGTGGGCAAGCATGCAGTAGCAGAGGCATTAAAAAACCCTAAAAGAAAAATAGAAAAAGTTTTTGTTACTGAAGATGCTTTAAAAAACTTAAATAGAGAAAACCAATCATTAAATCTATTAAAAAATATTAATGTTTTCTACAAATCTAGAAGAGAGTTAGATAATTTATGTGGAAGAGATGAAATTGCGCATCAGGGTCTTGTTGCCGAAGTAGAGCAGTTAGAAGATATATCATTAAAAGATTTTGTTAAAGAGACAGATAAAGAAAATATAAATCTTTTAGCTTTAGAAGAAGTAACAGATCCAAGAAATATTGGTTCAATAATAAGATCAGCTGCATCTTTTAATGTAGATGGGATAATAGTAAAAGACAGATCGTTTCCATCAAAGAGTAAATTACTTTACAGAAGTGCTAGTGGTGGGGCAGAGCATATGAATATATTTAAAGAGTCTAATATTAATACTTCATTAAAATATTTAAAGTCACAAAACTTTTGGATTAGTGCTTTTGATGTCTCTGGTAAAAAAGATTTTACAGACCATAAATGGAAAGGAAGAAATGTACTCCTTTTTGGATCCGAAGGTTTTGGATTAAAACATCAAACATTAAAGCATTCAGATTTTAGATTTAAAGTAACTATAAGTAAAAACGTTGAAAGTCTAAATATATCAAATACTGTAGCGATTGTTTGTCACCACATAAATCATGTTCTGAAAAAAAATAGCTAAATATTTATACTTAATTTTATTTTATTTTAATTGAGTTTTGATAATATTTATTCTAAAAGTAGAAATGCCCCTTTAGCTCATTTGGTAGAGCAACTGATTTGTAATCAGTAGGTGGTCTGTTCGAATCGGACAAGGGGCACCA
>Ga0308004_10000921_pt1 | contig 13091 bp, 4 predicted proteins | sample Neamet38_FD_203156 | JGI IMG/M metagenome (GOLD analysis project Ga0308004, IMG submission 203156) | Marine microbial communities from water near the shore, Antarctic Ocean - #38 | ecosystem: Environmental > Aquatic > Marine > Unclassified | place: Southern Ocean | collected 2014-06-06 | reverse complement strand
ATCTAATTGAGAACATCTTGATTTTGGATTTTGTAATCTCGCGATGATACTAATATTTAGTAAATCATCGCTAGTCGTTCCAGCAATGAAACCTGTACCTATTGCATCTTGATCATCTTCGGTAACCAACCCGATATTCAATCCATTCGTTTGAGAAGTAACTGAAGTAACTTGGGCCGTAATATTTCTCTGTCTGACAGCCGTGGATTCATCTGTATCTTTACTCTCAATACTTATTAAATCTCCAACTTTCGGAAAATTACTCGCGGTTACAGAAGGAATGAAATTCGTTCCAACTAATAGATTGAATATGGTAGTTGTTCCCGAAGTACTGCTAACTGTATTATGTAGTGTTGTGACGTCGGTACCGGTGCCTGTACCGGCGTCTCTGTATGCGATGATGATCGGACGAATTACTTCTAATTCCTCTTTTTCTTTGATATTATATCCTGGAACAGATGTATGGTGAATTAATGGTTGTTTGATTTGAAAATATTCTTTATCTTGAAATGCGAACCTGTCATGACCATTAATTTCAATTTTCATTTTTTGAGTGATAATAGTATTCGCTTCGGTTGCGCTTGATGGGACCGTCCAAATTAATTCTTTAATGGGATGATCAAAATTCAACTTAAAATTTTTGCGAGAAGATCCTTCTTCTTGAAGTTGGATCTGTTCAATTAGATATTCGTGGGAAACTTGAGCGAATCTTCTGCGTTCATCTGTATCCAGGTAAATATAATCACACCATACCTCTAATGTAGGTGTCACTGCTGCTGCACCTGACCGACTTAAACCCGAGCCAGCTGCACCGCTCCCCCAATTAAACTTTAGCTTGACATCATGGTACTGAAGTGCGATCAGTGGTAATGCCAAGCCAATATTACGACAAAACCAAAACTGTAGCGGGTACATTACCGATTGTTGGGATGTACCCCCTGAAGCCGCTAACCCTCCTGTAACGAGTGTATTTTTAAATCCCCCCGTCAAATATTTAAATCCTTCTGCAACCGAAACCGGGGTGGTTAGCTCTGTCCACACCTGGTTCCATTCGCGATAATGTTTATCCATCCTTTGTCCACCAATTTCAATTTCAACATCTTCTACAAGGTAATCTCCATTGATACCCGACGTAGTATCTTGATCTGTCTTTACATAGATTTGAGAAAGCAAATCTCCATTTCTAGAAACGATTACCGAACCGGTCGTAATGTATGTATCAGATACAGTTGCAGAACCGCTTATGGTTTGGATAATGCACTCCATGGAGAAATTAGTATGTCTCCGATAAACAATTTTGAAGAACGTTATTTGTGGGTTACCTGTTAAATATATATCTTGGGCGCCGTACGCAACCAATTGTAATAGACCTCCTCCCATTATATTATATTATATTATACTATTATAATATAAATTATATCATCGTATTATACGAAAAAAAAAGAAATAAAAAAAGAACACAAATAATATACGTGATATGGAAAAGCATCCCTTGATTGAGAATTCATCTCTCTTAACTAATATTAGAGACAAAGAGTTTGATATCCGTAAGTACATGAAGTACGATATTATCCGTCAGTTATTGATTCAAAATCCAACAGAACTCGCATTATTAGAAATAACCTGTATTATGATTAATAATAATATCATAAAAAAATATATCACAGAAGGGAATGCATAACTTATAAACTTATAGTATAAACTCATTAAATAAAGCCTGTGTTTCTTCTTCTGATTTTTCTAAATCAAGGACTTGTTTCACAGGGTTCATAATTTGATTGGAGATATAGAATTTATAATCTATCTCAATATTCTTTTCTTCCATATAATCCGGATGTTCAATACGATCTCCTTGAAGAACCTTTTTATCCCGGGGCTGCCCTTTTCTTTGACCCGATTTATAAAGGTTATTATAATCATAAAGTAATTCTTTAGGCATAACCCGATACATAAATGGAATCCGGTCATTTGGTTTGGGTTTATTACCTGGATTCCTTTCGGCCATTCTATCGGCTAACACCTTGTGTGCGATACCTTCGGGATTCTTATAATAGCTGCTTAATGATTTAGTGATAACGAACATTGATTTATCAATTTTCCCATCCGTAATTTCTTTCAACGTCTTTTTCAACCATTCCATCGCCAGGTCAACGCTTTTTTGATGCATAATAATTTCAATCACATTTCCAAAGACATATTTTACAATTGGAGCATTATCCCTTCTTTTCATAACAATGCCCATTGAAGTTCTTTCTTTCAACTTGTGAGCTGAAAGTTCATATTTATCACCGGTGTATCTTTTCTTGGAAATAAGAATGAAAGGGAAGAATGTTTTTTCATATTCAAGATCTTGTGGTTTCTGAAGCATATTATCGGTGATCCATTCTCCCGCTTTGACGCCGCAATCAATACAGTATTGTAATCCTTCTTTTCCTTCTAACATTTCACCTGTATCTTTATTAATTCTGGAAAACTTAACAAAGACGGAATCTGTATCTCCGTAGACAATTTCTGGTTCATGATATCCGGCTGATTCAGCCCAACGCTTTACACCAACACTCGCATCTTCAATCCTTTCCCTACCAATCGCGGTTGTACATGCTGCGATCTTCTTGAAACAGATAGAACTGGTTTTGGCCCCCATTTGACCATATACCGAGTTAGCGGTGACTTTGTATGCCAGTTGCAAACCATCAAGGACCTTTTTCTTATCTTCGTTATCGGTTTGTTTAATTCTTTTCCGAGTGGCTTTCCGTTGATCTAACAGCGTTTGGAGGATTGTCGGGATAATTCCTCTTTTACCTTCCTTTTCTTCTTCGTATTTTGCGAAGTAACACGTTGTTTGCGTTTCTTCTTTAATTTTATGGACTGTTTTCCCTTTCATTTCGTATCTATAATCGTCGTATGAAATGATATGATGTGGGACGGAATTAATCCATTCATACTTTTTAGGGTCCTTATCAATTTGTTCTTTGGTTCCAATAAATGTTTCATGCGAAAGATTTTTTTCAATAATTGAACTTGGATAAAGAGATGCATAATCCAGAACAGAAATAGGATCATCTGAATAAATACCTTCTGTTGGTTCAAGGACAATCGCTCCTTCAAATCCATCGTCCATTTTATCTCCGTTAAAGTTTTTCAATGTGGGGATCCGTGTATTTAACTTGGAACACTCTTTCACCACCAGAGAACTAATTTTGATACCTTGACCCCTTAAGAAGATATACGGTAATGGGACGGTTGATACATTCGCCATACCCATATTATTTGGGATAATATCCAGTAGTTGAAGGAGGTGGATACAGAGCTCACAATCCATGATACAATATTTTGCAATTTTGGCCCTTCCTTCTGAATTACCGTTTTTGTGGAAGTCAAAGATCTGTTGTGGGGAAACATCGTCTTTAGACAAACACCATTCATAAAAGACTAAATCCGTTCCATATTTCTTAATGTTAATCGCTCCATCAATTAGAATTGAGTTTGAGCCCAAATGTGATACTTTAAACTTTTTCCCATTCTTATATTTGAGAGAACCATATTTTGTGTTGAGATTAATGGTGATATAATCATTGATTTTCAAATTACCGGTATTGGAGGTGAAAAGGATATGTTTCTTTTCTTTTACCATCCAATATTTTTTGGTGATTTTCCCTTTCATAAAATGAGCCGAAACATTATCTAGTTTATAGGAATCAAGGGAATGGGCTTTTTGAATTTCCTTTTGAATATCAAAGATTACCCGTCCATCCATTGAGATATAATGAAGGATATTGTCACCTAGTCCAGAGGAAGAAAGTTCTTTTTTCACAACTTGACATCTTTTTTCCCAGTAGTTATTGTAATATTTCATGGGTGTTTTGGGTTTTGATAAAGTATCAAGCGATTCAATCCGGTCAGATTCTCTATTTCTCATCAATCTTCCTAGACGGTAGAAATCTTGTTTCGGACATTTATAATCATGGTATCGTCCACATTTACTGTTGCATGGGAAGAGGTAGTTGACTCTCTTATTGATGTAGTCAAAATCAAAACCAAAGATATTATAACCGGTAAGTAAATCAGGGTTATGGTGGAGAATTAAATCTTTCCATTTGAGTAGTAGTTCTTTTTCTGAACTACACGGATAGACATCTACATTTTCTATTTCGTCGCATACTTTTTCATCTGGTTTATATTCATTTCCAATTACAACGATAGACCGATTATAACATTCTTTCTCTCCGTATTTATGGAACACTGTACCAATTTGGATGATTGGGTCTCCTTTGACCAGAATCAAAGAACCCATCTCATCTTTTAGATTATTGAGTAATTTTGTCAAATGATTGATGGCTATTTCTCTTGCCTTGGTGCTACTTTTGGATTCATCCAGTGATTGAATGAAATCCTCCGTGAGATTACTTTCTAGAACAGACATTGAGTGATCTGAATACGGTCCATTTTCTGTATAGATTGATTGAATATCATTTGAACCGTCTACAAATGCTTCTTTGACCCATTTTATAATATGTTTTTTCTTAAATTCATAGGATGATAGATTGAGACTATTACGAAAGTATGATTCATGAATATCAATCGCTGGTTTTTTGAAATCTTTATTGGGGTTGGGGAAGTCACCATGTGAAGAATCACATTCAATATCAAATGAAGCCGTAATAAATTTTGCGGTATTTTCAGAAGTATGAGGGTTGATATATTTGGTTGGAAGATTATCTATCTCAATATCAACGTTAAACATTTGTTGGGGTTTGGGTGTAATGAATGATTCATTTGCCTCAACACAGACCCATCCACAGGGCTCAATATTCTTTTCGTGGAGAAATCGGAGCATTGGGTGGATTTTTGATTCATATAGGTTTGCAACACACTCACAATTATGTTCTTGTGTGAAAAACGATTTTGTTTTCAAATCACATGATTTGATAATCAACCCTCCTTTTGTATCTTTTCCAAGTAGGATGTCGTCTCCTTGGATATACGCTTGATTTTCTTTATGGAAGGTTTGAATCGCAGAGGAACATTTTTTCATCTCACTATGTGATTTGAAGCTGATTTTTGCGAACCGATATGTTTTTGTTTTTTCACAAATATGGTCATAATTGTAGCCGTAGAAGTTATAAGACTGTTTTGTTTCTAGAACACCTTCTTCAAAATCACCTTTCCATGATGTTTTGGAAGAACTCCATGATTGAATGAAATTCTTTACAAACTTTTTCAAGAAAGATCTAACGGTAGTGTTCCCCCAATTATCAGGTACCCGGAGATAAAAGAAAGGTTGGTATCCTTGAACATTGCAAACCACGTTTTGCCCTTCTTCTGTTTTTCCGTAGACGGTTATTACAAATTGTTTATCCCAATAGTTTTCCCCTATGGGTAAATCGTCTGAAGAAATATCAATTATTTGAAAATGTATTTTTTCCATTATAAAATAATACGTGTTGTTGGTTTAAGTAACTAAATAAAGAATCAAATTTTAATATAAGATTATATATATTATTGATAATGGAGGAGTTCTTATTATTTTTTATAAGTGTTTTTGTATTTTTTACGATTATTAATAAAGTATATAAGAAAGGTGATATCGTCAGTATAAAATCTGAAGTAGACGGTCTCGTCTATATTGTACGGAAGCTCCCTGATGCAAAGATCGCCGCGAATAAATTAGCAGAAATCAACCGGAAGGTTTTACGATTGATTAACGGTCTCAATAAATCAAAAAAAGGAGTTCAAGATTTAATTGATAATTATAATCCACGGACATTATCCGAAACCCTACCAGGCTCTAAATATACTTCTTATTCAGTGAATAAGGGTGAAAAAATTTCGGTATGTATTCGGTCAGTTAAAGACGAATCATTTATAGATGATAATACAATCATATTTGTGGTTATTCATGAATTGGCCCATGTTATGACAGAAGAAATAGGCCATACACCGTTATTCTGGGATAATATGAAATATTTATTAGAAGAAGGTAATGCGATAGGTATTTACGAACCTATTGATTATACGACTCGCCCAATTGAATATTGTGGGATGGAGATTAATACAACCCCGTATGATTTTAGTAAATAATAATTTTATTGTTTATAATTATATCATGGATAGTTTTTGTAATGTGGTTTTGAATAAAAGATTTATAAAATGTATCTCAAAAAAGGACGATACATGTTATTTATTTACTGGTAAGATACCATTGATAAAAAGTATTATCACCAAAATAAAGAAAAATAAAAAGAATGATAGTTTGGAAACGGATAGTTTGGAAAATGTATCTGCTTCGGAGATCCAGGAACTATATGATTATCTCGGGGGATCTAATGGAGAAAACATTACGATTGACATTAAAAAAAAAGCGATTAACGAGGTTATGTTTTTGGATAAATATTCATCTGATAAATTAATCTTTGTGAATGAAAGTATTAACGAAGACGATACAAATGAAATCATACTTCATAAAATAATATATAATTGTTACAAAGATAAAACCTTATCAGTCCCCTACATTTATACGTGGTATGTAGATGGGAATACCAAACAAAATACACCCATACAATTTAAATATGAAGAAGAGAGTATTGAGTACTTGGATTTTTACCACAAAAAAACCGAAGAATGCATTGATTCTTCTTTTATTGATAGTAATGGTGACCGTAATCCGAAGTCAACGAATAATAAAAGTTTGACACTCTACGAAAAAAGCATCAATCCAAGTGATATCATTTATTTCTTTTCAGTTGAAGAATATTTAGAAAAAACAAACATGATGGAAGAGATCATGAAATATACGGAAGAAGAGATCAAAAATAAAAAAGATATCAAATCATTTCTCAATGGGGTGGTATTTAAGTATTGGCCCGATTTAAATATTACTGATCTTTTATTTTATCGTAGTGAACCATCCATAGAAATCAGAAAAATAACACATGAAAAACAGAAATTAATCCATGATATTTATAATCGCGGAAGGTATATTATTGAATCCGAATTCATGAGTAAAGGTGTGAATGAAAAAATACAATGTGGTAATTATTCCCTCACTATGATGAGACTAAATAAAGTGTCATCTAAAAAAAATACGGTTCATCTAAATAAAATATTCACCGATTTTAATTTGAGAGACAAAATTCCCTTTATGAAATTATTATTAAATTCCCATGATGATGCATTTTATAAAATGTACGAAAAATCATTATTATACGACGGAACCGACAAAACTGAAGAAAGACATATCACAAAAGAACGTTGTAAAGTGTGGTCTGATGGATATAATATTCAGACCGAATACGGCTATAATTATTTACATTCGGGTAATATCATTCTCTTCAAACTATACAATGTTTCTAAAAACTTATATGGAACATTGATCATTCATTCCGATGGGAATATAGAATGTATTGTTGAGCATAATGACACCGAATTAAACGAAGAAGGTATCATCTCTATCATCCGTGATTGCAATGAAGTTTTGAATGGTATTAATCGGAAACAGTTTTATGCATTTGAAAAACTGAATACATTGGACGAAAACATTACAAATATTCATTCAGAAACAAAGGTTGATTTTTTAAATACTGGTATTATGTTTAAAAAGGAAGATTTCCAAGACAAACAAAAGAAAACATTCCCTAATTGGAGTAAGTTTTTAGGAACATTCATCCAAAACTTTCCGATGTATTTCCGAGTGAAAACGGTTGAAGAAACCGATAATGATTATCAGATTATCGGAAGATATAACCGTGTTGATAACTATTCAAATATAACAACGATACAATCCGCGATAGCAGCATACAAGGTTATTTTTGAAGATCCGGAAATCATTATTCAGAAATTAGCGAAAGACTATACAAAAGATATTGATTTTATACGGAAAGAATATGAAACATGGGAAGAATTAATGAGTATGAAAGAGGGATTACAACGTACGACAACTGTTATTAGTGAAGGAGGGTCAGAAATAAAGATTTGGTTAAACCAAAAAGAAGATCTTTTGATTCAGATCCAAAATATGAAATCATTTGACGAACAAAGGCGTATTTTTGTTTTTATTAAAACGATGATGAAATTATATTTATCGTATATTACGGATAGAAAAGGGACAGTTCAAAGGAGATTATTTGAATCGGTTGATGAATATATGAATGAAATCTACGAAGAGGATGAAGAACGAATGGTTATGGAAGAACCCGATAAAGAATTGTTGATAAGTCCAGAAGAAGACGATGATTTAGAGGACCTCCTAGATGGTCTAGGTGATGATTCGGATGGTTTGGATCAATTATTAGACGATACCGATGATTCAGACGATGAGATTGATTTTGATAATTTAGGTGGTGGTGCGGTTGCGGATTCAGATGGTTATTTCAAGACGAAGAGTTATTATCTGAATAGATTAAAAGAATACGATAATAAATTGTTTAAATTCAAAAGTAAGAAAGAACAGAAATCAGGGACAGCCTATGGATATCCAAAATTATGTGGTGCAGTTGACCACAGACATCCCATTGCGGTTACCGATGAGGAATTAAAGCGTATTGATGATTCTTACGAGGAAGGGTCGGGTAGGGAGTCATATTCGGAGGCTATTTCGGTACCCAGGAGGGATAAAAACATTAAGTATATTTGTCCTAAATATTGGGACATCTCTCGTAGTTTGAGCATACGACCGGATCATGCCGAACGTCATCGCGAAGATATTATTCCCAAGAAATTGCCGGTTGGATCGAATGGACGGACGAACAAATCCATCCTTGAAAGAAGTGCTATTTATTGGACTGATGCAGACGAGGTAAAATACTACATACCCGATATAAGGGAGGATAGTAAGCAATTACATCCTATGGGCTATGGATTACCATGTTGTTTCAATGCATCAAAAATACTGAAAGGGGATCCAGAAAAAAAGAAGAATCAACAAGAAAATGCTGTTATTGGAGAAGGGTATATATCTAATAAAGACCCGGTTGGAGAGGGTAAATATGCCAATTTACATCCGTATCTACTAAAAATATTTAATCAGAATGAAAAAACATTTTCAAAAAAAAAGAGTGAAGGCTTTTTACGGAAAGGCGTCAAACAAAATGATAATGATTTTAATTTTACAACATCACCATTTCTACAGAGTTGCTTGAAATTCGTTTATGATAAAATCGTTAGAGAAGAAGATTTTATCAAAGTTATAGAACTAGACATAACGAAAAACTTACGTCAGTTTCAAAAATGCCCATTGATCCATCAGAATTTTAGGAAACCCATCCAAAAAGTAACACCGGAGGATACCCTTTTTATAGAGAAAATCCTTGATTTAGAAGAAACAAAAGATTCTTTTTCCCCTAAAACGATTCAACGATTAAAAGAGGAAATGAAAAAAGATCTCTTAAAATCAAACGAAACGTGTTATTTATATCAATTGTTGCTTTCTTTGAAAAACTACTTGGATTTTTTGAAGAGCGATGAAAACAGAGACGATACATATATTTTACCACTCTTACTGGTATTATATGATATTAACATTGTTATCTTCGAAAATATTGATGACGAAATAAAAATAAAAGTAACAAACTATACCAACTCTGAAAAATTAGGCTTCATTTATAAAAGAGGAAATAATTATGAACCTATTTTATATCGGTATTATGATAAAGTTGAGAAAGAGATTTCAGAAGTATATTTATTTACAACTGATAAAATCACAAATGGGCATTATGAAATAATCATACGGAATATCATGACAACAATTAATTCCCATAAAAAGAAATCTAAACTATCGGAATACGAAAAAATTATAAGTGATAGTGATTCGGGTGACCCTGTACAGAAATTATTACTTGATAATTATTCAAATGTTTCATATTTAATTACCAAAAAAGGAAGAATTTTACCGATTGTCCCCGAACCAATACCATCCAACCATAATTATGAATATATCTATAGTTTCTTGGATATCCAAGACATAAAAGTTGGGATGGACGTATATTTTCCTATTCACCGAGAACCACATTTACGGTTTACCGGGAAGGTAACAAAACTAGTATTTGATGAAAAAGGACGAGAAAAAGTTGGAATCGTTTCCAATGATGGTGGGAGAGTGGCGCGTGCCGCGTGGGCCGAGAAGGGCCTTTCCTGTAGTGTCGTGTGCTTTCCGAGTGAAAGTGTTTGTATGCAGATTTTGCCACGGTATAACGTCGCCGTGAAATTCCTCTCTTTATTCAAGGACTACTTCCAGATTCAATCCTTAATTGAAACCGACGAAGGTAGAATTAGTACAATTGTATTATCTAATAATACGTATTTACCGATATTAGAGGAGGATAATGTATCTTCAAAATATAAGCGTATTACGGCGGAAAGCATGATAAGCGTTGATAAGGAACTGTACACACTAACTAATAATGATGATAAACGGAAATCATTTATTAATATGAAAAAATATGAAGCGTATATTACTACATTAGGGATCCAACATATTCTTTCAAAAATACAAGAGAGCAGTAAATCTGTAAAAGGGGTTGGAAAGGATAATACTTACTACCGTATCGGTGAGAAGATGCATTTCGCAACGGTGAAAGAGAAAGAAGGAGGCTACGATATGATTAAAAAAATAGATAAGAAAGACCATTTTTACAGTCCGTATGATCGTAATTATACGATTGATGGAACCATAGTAGATATGAAACCTATAGAGGATGTAAACTATCCAAAACTTACGGAACTTACGATTGAGATTCAATTGATTGATGAAATCGCTTTTGTTTTATCTGATCCGATTATGATTCCTTCTCACAAGAAAATACGGTTGTATAGTATTTTAGAACCTCATATAAATAGTTTATTTCATACTCTTTCAGAAAAAGACTACCATAAACATGAATTAGACCGCTTTATTAAGTTATGTAATCGCAGACATCAAACATGTAATTATCCGTGTGGTGAAACCGATACAGGGTGCCGTTTATATGTGAGGGATAAAGATACTGAAGGGAATAAATTAGTTGAAAAGATAAAATGGATGTTTATAGAGAAAATCATTATCTTTGGAATTCATAATACCGATAAAATAACGGACGTAATACCCGATGTTAAGGAGTTGAGAAATTCTACTAACGTTCACGAATTATTTTTTACGTTCAAGGAATTCAAGGAAGAGAAAAAGTTGGATGAACTATTTACCAAAAAGAGCAAGTATATTAGAGATAGGAATACATATGGAGGAAATGGCCAAAGGAAGAAACTCGTGAGGAAAAAATTAGATAAAATACCCTATTATATTCATACATTATTTGGGAAAAGCTCAAGTGTCGTATTTAACCTGACACAGAATAATAATGATTTCTTAATATTGGAAACAGCGTTTGATAAAGCGGGTATATCACTGGATGTCATTTCATTAAAAAAGATTCTAATAGAGGAGTTAGAATCAAATAACAATTCTAGTTTCTTGAAAAAATACACCCACGAGTATTCTGATGTATCAGAAATAATTGTAGAAGTTAACAATCCAAGTTATAAAATACAAACTCCTGACATTGAATTAATAATTCAAAATCTATCAGAAAAAGGGATCAATGTTGGAATCTTATTAGTTTCTTCCAAAAATAGTTCTCAAAAGAAAAATAACGTCTATTTCTACTCAACCCCGCTAGATATCACGGATATTGAAACAACCCCCATCATACCACTTTATCACGTTTTCTATGAAGATGAATTTATTCTATCAAATATTGTAATAGAATATACTGGAGAATTAAAGTACTACACCACGGTGAGTGATTTGTATGCACTCAATCAAATCCATAAAAAATGGATTAAAATATGATAAATATATGAAAAAATTTAGATTAGAATTTATTTTTATTATAACATACAGATATATGGAATATTTTTTAAAATATCAACCGTTTTCAATTTTAAAAAATTATATTTTAAAAGATCCACTATGTGATTGGTTTGAAATACAAGATAATGCCGACTATACACGGGATGAAAATACATATTATAAAGAATTCATTCTCAAAGAATCAACCAATTACCGAAATTCAATTCTAAAAAAGCTTATAGAAATATCCGGATTGGATATCCCATTAAACCCAACATTTAATCAGACAAAAGAATTACTATATACTGATTCACCATTGATTTTACAAGGCATTTTATTAGATCGTAACAATCTTTATGTTACATGTGATATTATTATTTCATATGAATACTTTAAGAAAATATTTCCAGAGATTAATAACATACCGTTTCATTTGTATTGTGGGGATGGAAAAAAATCGTATTTGTTAATTGACATCTGCTACAACACATTGCATTTCCGGGTAGATTTGAAAGACGTACAAAATGAAGGGTTCATACTTTATAAGAAATGTAGTATGTATGCGTTTCAAGAAGTATTTTTTGAATTATCGGGTAGAAGGGCGCCTTGTCTTTTATTGGGTAAGGAATATTACTCACAAAAAACATTATTACCTAAAAAAGAATTTATCGCGATGATAAATTTTGACAAGAATATCATTGATACATTTTTTAAAGCGTTGAAGTGGATACAACTAATAAAAGAGAAACCCTATACATTGAAGATTCATCCCGAACCAAGCACTTTAGAACTCTATCCAAATATGAATATGGGTGAAACGTGTTGGGAAAATGAAAAAATGAAACTAGCCAATCGTATCAAGGAAATCACCTTGGTATGGAGTGTTTCGTATGATGAACGTTGCGAATTGGTAACGAAGGGGGTTAAGTGTTGGGATGACCCTCAATTTTTAAAAGAATTAAAACCAACAAAAAAAAAGAATATTCAGGAACGTATGGTTCATATGAATCAACAAGATGATATTTTACTTTATCCCCGAAAGAATATATCCAATAAATTCAAGAGTATCCTGGAAACGAGTGATCGCGATATTTATTTTGATGTTGAAAGCTTTTTATCTTTCTCGGAAAAAAATGAACTGTTTACGGGGATCATCAAGGGTTCAGAACCGTTATTGGGAATTCTAGGATACATTCATCAGGATGTGTTCTATGACATTACAATTAACAATTTTAAGAAAGAAGATGAAAAGAAAATGGTCCAACAATTT
>Ga0308004_10000910_pt1 | contig 13160 bp, 12 predicted proteins | sample Neamet38_FD_203156 | JGI IMG/M metagenome (GOLD analysis project Ga0308004, IMG submission 203156) | Marine microbial communities from water near the shore, Antarctic Ocean - #38 | ecosystem: Environmental > Aquatic > Marine > Unclassified | place: Southern Ocean | collected 2014-06-06 | reverse complement strand
CAGAAAATGTTTTACTATAGACTTAATCTACATAATATAACAGAACCAGAATGGCTAGGCACAAGAGCTTGTAAGAAAAAAGATTTAATTAAACCTCAACTACTAAGAAATAAAAAGTTAAAAAAATATTCAATATGGAGAGTAGACAAAAAAATTAAAAGTATAAATTGGAATATAGTCGAAAATGGAGGATGGCATTTTTCTTTTGCTATGAGCAATCTGAATATTAAAAAAAAAATTGAATCTTTTGCTCATAATGAATTTAATAAGCCAGAGTTTACAAATATTAAACATATAGAAGAAAGTATATTTTTAAAAAAAGATTTATTTGGAAGACCTTTTGAATTTGTTAAAATTGATAATGAAAAAGAATTACCAGAATATTTAGTTGCAAATAAAGATAAGTTTAAAGATTTGTTAATCTAAAATATTAGTTTTTAAATTATGTATAATTTCAAATAATAAGATACAATCTACAAATTATGAAACTATCAACATTTTATAAAATTTATTATTTGCATAGAATAAAAAAAGCAAAGGCTTTATTAAAATTTTATTTGTTATTAATAATACCATTTAGGTATCTAATTAACATTCCCTTTTTTCAAAAAAAAATAAATTTAGATAATTTCAAAAAAAATAACATGGATTTGTTTGATAAAGATCTTGACTATCTTTTTGATAATTTTAATAGTGATAAGGGAAATTTATATGAAAATCAATATGCACAACCAATAAAAAAAACAAAAAACAAAATAAAAGCGCATGGTTATTCATTTTTTTACGAAAAATATTTTTTAAAGATTAGAAATAATAATTTAAAAATTTTAGAAATAGGATCTTTTTATGGAAATGCAACAGCATCATTGTTTTTTTATTTTAAAAATGCAATTTTATATTCAGGAGATATTTTTCCAGATTTATTTAGATATAAATCAAAAAGAATAAATAGTTTTTTTGTTGATTCCTCTGATGAAGTGTCAATAAAAAAAAATATTGTTAATCTTAATGTTGATTTTGACATTATAATTGAAGACGCCAGTCATATGTTGAAAGATCAAATCATTAGTTTATTTATATTATTTCAGAATCTAAAAGCGGGTGGCTTATTTATAGTTGAAGAATTAGAATTCCCAGATACAAGAAAAGATATGAATTTAGATAATGAAAAACCAACACTTAAAGAAATTCTTTTTCAGATTAAATCTAATAAAGGTTTTTTTTCAAAATATATTACTTTTGAGCAAAAAAAATATTTCTTAGAAAATTTTAAAAGTATTGATATTTATAAAGGAAACTTCAATGAGATTGCAGTAATTGAAAAAAAATGAGTAAAAAACTAGAAATTTATTGTGTAACAGACAAAGATTTAAAATTTTTTAGTAGATTAAAATATAATTTAGCAGCTGTTGGTAAAAATAAATTTCCCAATAAATATATTGCATGCAATAAAGGAAAAAACATTTTTCACAAAGAAGAGTTTTATTCAGAATTAACCTTTCACTATTGGTTTTGGCAGAATGAGCTAAAAAAAAATATTAATAAAGATCTTTGGATAGGTTTTTGTCAAAAAAGAAGATTTTGGTTACAGAGTGAAAAAAATATTATAGTCAAAAAAACTAAGAAATTAAAATTTTTAAATAGCGTTCCAAAAAAGTGGGATAATTATGATGCCATAATATGTAAAACAATGAGCCTAAATAACCCTAAATTAATGAAATTAATAAAACGTGGTTGGAAGAATATCTTATTAGATCCTTCAATTTTTTATGACAAAAAAAAACATAATATTAAATTGCACTTTGATATGTTTCATGGGCACGGAAATATCGATCTTGCAATTAATGTGATGAATAGAAAAGATAAAGATGAATTTAGAGCTTATATTAATTCCTCAAAAGAATTTAACCCACATATAATGTTTATAACAAAGCCAAAAATTATGAATCAATGGTTTAAAGATTTATTTAGTTGGTTAAAAAGATGTGAAAAAATATTTGGTTTTAATGATCTAAAAGGTTATGACACTAAAAGACTTTATGCTTATTTAGCAGAAAGATACCTCTCATTTTGGTTTAAAAAATATTCTAATTATCTTGAGTGGCCATATGTTTTCGTAGATACTGAAAAATTAGGATAATAGTCTGTGGAGAGATGGCTGAGCGGTTTAAAGCGCACGCTTGGAAAGTGTGTGTATTGTTAAAGGTACCCAGGGTTCGAATCCCTGTCTCTCCGCCAAGATTAAAAAAACATTAAAATGGTGTTTATTCAACTATTTAATATTAATTAATTCAATTAATTTTAATTTTTTTTTTATAAAAAATGTTATAAATAACTAATTTCCTTCATTAAATTATGAAAAATAAATCAACATATCAGGCAGACTCTATTAAAGTTTTAAAAGGTTTAGAAGCTGTTCGAAAGAGACCAGGAATGTATATCGGTGACACTGATGATGGAACTGGTTTGCATCACATGGTCTATGAAGTTGTAGATAACTCAATTGATGAAGCCTTAGCAGGACACTGTAAAAATATAGATGTTAAAATAAATTCTGATGGAACCATTACTGTTAGAGATGATGGTAGAGGAATACCTGTTGATATGCACAAGGGTGAAAAAATGTCTGCTGCAGAAGTTATTATGACTCAACTTCATGCTGGGGGAAAATTTGATCATGATTCATACAAAGTATCTGGTGGTTTACATGGAGTGGGAGTTTCAGTTGTAAATGCACTGTCAGAAAAACTAAAATTAGAAATAGAAAGAGATGGAAATAGATATTTTATAGAGTTTAAAGATGGAGCTTCAAAAGCACCCCTTAAAGTTATGGGAAAATCAAAAGAAACTGGGACACAAATAACATTTTTACCCTCAAAAGAAATATTTTCATCAATAAAATTTACTCCAAATATAATTATTAAAAGAATGCGTGAACTAGCATTCTTAAACAAAGGAATAAAAATAACAGTTAATGACTTAAATCAAAAGAAAGAAAAATTAATTGTATTTAAATTTGATGGTGGTGTTTTAGAGTTTGTTGATTTTTTAGATGAAAAAAGAGAAAAACTTTTAAATAAAACAGGAAATGATTTATTTAAAAAACCAATTTATATTGAAGGTAACAAAAATAACATTGAAATCGAATGTTCTTTAAAGTGGAATGCAGGTTATGGTGAAGATATTTATCCTTATACAAATAATATTTATCAAAAAGATGGCGGTACTCACTTACTAGGATTTAGAAGTGCATTAACAAGAGTAATTAATAAATATGCAACAGAACATAATTTATTAAAAAAAAATAAATTAACAATATCAGGTGATGACATTAAAGAGGGTCTTACCTGTGTTATTTCAGCAAAAATACCTGATCCAAAATTTTCTTCTCAGACAAAAGATAAGCTAGTTTCATCTGAGGTGAGAATGATTGTAGAAAGTATTGTTAGTGAAAAATTATCAATATGGTTTGACCAAAACCCAACTACATCTAAGATTATCTTAGCAAAAGTAATGCAGGCAGCACTTGCAAGAGATGTGGCTAGAAAAGCTAGAGAAAATGTAAGAAGAAAAGGTGCTCTAGAGTTAAGTGGTTTACCTGGAAAATTAGCTGATTGTCAAATAGGAAAACAAGAAGGAACAGAATTATTTATAGTTGAGGGAGATTCTGCGGGTGGTTCAGCCAAACAAGGTAGAAATAGATCAAATCAAGCAGTCTTACCACTAAGAGGAAAAATTCTTAATACTTATGTTGAAGAGGTTGCTCCTAAAAAAAACAGTAACAGAGATGGTAGTGAACACAGAATAAAATCGTTGGCTAAAATGATGTCATCTAATGAAGTTGTCACTTTAATTAATGCTCTTGGCCTTGATCCAAAAGTTGAAGATATAGATTTAAAAGATCTAAGGTATGGGAAAATTATTATTATGACTGATGCCGATGTTGATGGATCACACATTAGAGCATTATTATTAACATTTTTTAACAATAAGCCGTTTAATAAATTAATTGAAAACGGACATGTTTACCTTGCTCAACCACCATTATTTAAGATTAACAAAGGTACGAAAGGAATTTATATAAAAGATGAAAGTGAATTAGAAAATTATATTTTAAAGAATAATAAAGAATTACAAAAAGTAAAAAAAGGAACTAAAGAATTTACTAAAGCCTATGAAGAAGAAAAATCTAGAATGAGCATTCAAAGGTTCAAGGGGCTAGGAGAAATGAATCCAGAAGAATTATGGAGTACAACTTTAGACCCTGAGACAAGAAACTTATTGCAAGTTCAATATTCAAAGGATTTAAAAAAAGACCAGAATCTTATCCACACCTTAATGGGAAATGACGTTGCTTTAAGAAAAGATTTTATTGTCTCTAACGCGATTAATGTTCAAAATCTAGATATCTAATAATGAAGTTTTTCGAAACTTCAAAATATTTTTCACTAAAAAAATCTACTTACATAAATCTAAGATGGATCGCTATTATTGGTCAACTTATAACTATAAATCTAATTTATTTTATTTTTGATTTTAAATTTGATTTAATTTTAGAAAATTCAATAATTTTCATTGGAATACTAAGCAATCTTTATTTAATTTATATTAATAGGAACACGCAGCTATTAGATAAAATAGCATTTCTTTTCTTATTAATTGATATTTTACAGTTAAGTTGTTTGATTTATTTAACAGGAGGAATTGCAAACCCTTTCTCAATTTTTTTGATAATTCCAACTATTTTTTCATCATCAAATTTAGGTCTTAGAAGCAATCTATTGTTAGCTAGTATCACTGTTTTAATATTTATTTTTCTTACTTTTTTTAACCAACCACTACCTTACCCAATTAATGAACATTTTCATGTTGATATTTATTACTATTATTCAATTCCCATATCATTAATTATCGCTTTAATTTTTTTAAATTATTTTGCTTTAATCTTTGGCAAGGAATCTAGGATTAGGAAAGAAGCTCTAAATAAAATGGAAGAAATCATGTCAAAAGAACATGAGCTTTTGTCTCTTGGTGGTCAAGCTGCTGCTGCTGCCCATTCTTTAGGTACTCCATTTTCTACAATAAAAATTATATCCTCAGATTTATTAAAACAATTTGAGAATAACGATGAAGTTAAAAAAGATATTAATCTTCTGGCGAGTCAAATAGAAAGATGCAGTGAAATATTAAAAAAATTAACATTAAACCCTACTATTGAAGATGATTTTATTGATAGAGATTTATCTATAGCTGACTACTTAAATGAAATTATAAAAACATTTAAAGAAATAAGTAAAAAAGAATTTATTCTAAACTTTGATCAAAATTTAAATTCCTTAAATATTACTAAATCTATAGAGATTGTTTATGGACTAAGAAATTTTATTGGAAATGCAAATAAATTTTCAAAAAGTAAAGTTTTTATAAGTTTAAAAAGTAATAATGACATTACTGAAATTATAATTGAGGATGATGGTGAGGGATATTCTAAAGATGTGCTAAGAAATATTGGTGAACCTTATATTAAATCATATAAATCCTCTATAAAATCTAAATCAGGACTGGGTCTTGGCATCTTCATAGGTAAAACTTTGCTTGAAAAAAATTATGCAAATATTCTATGTAAAAATTCAGAAACAAGAAGTGGTGCCGAAGTTAATATTAAGTGGAAAAATAAAGATCTTACAAACCTTTAGTGAAATTTATTTTTATTTTCAAATAGACCACTTAGTTGAGTAATCATTACATCCCCAAGCTCATGTACATCAGTTATTTTAATAGCCTTATCGTAGTACCTAGAAACATCGTGTCCAATGCCAATGGCTAAAATTTCAACATCACTTTTATTTTCTATAAATTTAACCATTTTTTTCAAATGTTTTTCTAAAAAGTCTCCTGAATTAACTGACAAAGTAGAGTCATCTACTGGCGCACCATCTGAAATGACCATTAGAATTTTTCTTTCTTCTTTTCGTTTTTTAATTCTATTAAAAGCCCAAGATATAGCTTCTCCATCTATATTTTCTTTTAATAACCCTTCTTTAAGCATTAACCCAATATTATTTTTAGCCTGCCTCCAGTGAGTGTCTGCTCCTTTATATACTATGTGTCTTAAGTCATTAAGTCTCCCAGGACTTTTTGGTTTATCACTTTTGGCCCAAGCCTCCCTACTTTTTCCACCTTTCCAATTTTTAGTCGTAAAACCTAATACTTCAACCTTAACAGAACATCTTTCTAAAGTTCTAGATAGTATATCAGCGCAAAGTGCTGCGATTGTTATAGGACGTCCACGCATTGATCCTGAATTATCAATTAATAATGTTACTATCGTATCTTTAAAATCAAGATCTTTTTCTTTCATAAAGGATAGTGAATTATAAGGGTCCATAATAATTCTAGTTAGCTTAGAGCTGTCTAATAGACCCTCCTCTAAATCAAACTCCCAAGCCCTATTTTGCTTTGCAAGCAGCTGTCTTTGTAATTTATTTGCGAGTTTGGTTATTAGATCTTGGAAGCCAAGAAGTTGTTGATCTAAACTCTTTCTCAATCTTTGTGTTTCTTTTATATCTTCTAAGGTTTCGGCTTTTGTAATTTCATCAAATTCTGTCGTAAAAATTTTATATTCTTGATCTGAGTTTTTTAAATTAGTTTTTTGCATTACATTTTCTGTACTCTCTTTAAAGGAGTCAGAATCCTCTAATTGTTCGTCCATTTGCTGGTCGCTGAGATCAAAGCCTACATCTAGGCTTGTCTGATTTTCATCTTGCTTATTTTTATCTTCTTTGCCTTCCGATTGATTCTCATCATTGTTTTCTGATTTATTTTCTGGTTCGTTATTTTTTTCATCATTATCTCTATTTTTAACATCATTATTTGAATTAAAAACATCCATACTTTCAAGAATTTCTGAAAATTTTAAACCATAGTTATCCTGATCTTCTAAATTCTTATTTAAAAAATATAGATGTTTATCAATAGAGGTGTTGAAATCTTTTTCCCAAAAACTTAATATTTTTGCAGAAACAGCATTAAGCTCTAAGTTAAAAAATTTTTTTAACATATAAAGTTCAAAAGCTTCTGTTACAGGAACGTCTTCTTTATTTTTTAATTGACCTTTATGAGCTGAAGTTATTTTTTGATTGTAATTTTCTCTCAAATTTTTTCCAACACCTTTAAGCATTTTGCCACCCAAAAGCTCATATCTAATTTTTTCAGCAATATTGTATAGAGATTTACAAGAGGGATTATTGGGCAAGTTTTTATTAAATATCCCCTCATCAGAAAATTTCTTTTTGAGCGCGTCTGAGTCTGCTTCTGATCTTAATCTAATAAAATCGTTTTTATTTGATAAATTTGTTACATCAAAAAAATCTATTTTCTTTGAATCTAAACTTTTATCAATTCTTTTTACATCTAGCTTATAATCTTCTGAAATTACTTTTGCAGTAGAGATTAAAGCTTGTTTAAATTGTTCTTTAAAATTATTCTCTTTATTGTTCATTTAAATCTGAACATTCACCATCGACTCTGGTAATTCGTCACCAAAACATCTTTGATAATATTCAGCTATAGTTTTTTTTTCAATATCGTCACATTTGTTCAGGAATGTAACTCTAAATGCATAACCAGTATCTTTAAAGATTTCTGCATTTTCTGCCCAATGTAGTACAGTTCGAGGGCTCATAACCGTAGAAATATCTCCTGCTATAAAGCCCCTTCTAGTTAAAGAGGCCACCTTAATCATATTTGATACTTTTTCTTTACCCTTAGCATTATTTAAATTCTTATTTTTTGCCAAAACAATTTCCATTTCTTTATCAAGGCTTAAGTAATTTAAAGATGTAACAATATTCCACCTATCCATTTGTCCTTGATTTATTTGTTGTGTGCCGTGATAGAGCCCTGTTGTGTCTCCTAATCCTACTGTATTAGAGGTTGCAAATAACCTAAAAAATTTATTTTGTTTTATAACTTTATTTTTATCTAAAAGAGTAAAATTTCCTTCAGCCTCCAATACTCTTTGAATAACAAACATTACATCTGGTCTTCCAGCATCATATTCATCAAAAACAAGAGCCACAGGATTTTGAATAGACCAAGGTAAAATACCTTCTCTAAATTCCGTAACTTGCTTCCCATCTTTAACGACGATTGCATCTTTTCCAATAAGATCAATTCTACTTACATGGCTGTCTAAGTTTACTCTAATACAAGGCCAGTTTAATCTTGCAGCTATTTGCTCAATGTGTGTTGATTTACCGGTTCCATGGTATCCCTGAACTAAAACTCTCTTATTAAAAGCAAATCCAGATAAGACTGCAAGTGTAGTATCGCTATCAAATTTATAATTTTTATCTATTTCAGGTACGTATTCACTTTTTTTTGAAAATGCATCAACTTCCATATCCGAGTCAATTCCAAAAGTTTGTTTTAAAGACATTTTGATATCAGGTTGTATATTTAAATTAGGTGTCAATTTTTTCCCTATAAGTATTTTTTAGCTGAGTATAAGCTAAAGTGATTAATTTAAGTTTTTCTTCGTATTCTTTATTTCCTAAATTAATATCAGGGTGAAATTTTTTGACAAGAGTTTTGAATTTATCTTGTATTTGTTGCCATTTTAAACCCACTGAAACACCTAGAATACTAAAAGCCTTAATATCGTTGGCATCAAACTTGAATTGATTCATATGATTATATTCTCCTCTAAGTTTAGTCTTATCAAACTCATCTTTTAGAGTGTTGTTCCAAAGAACTTTAAAAAAATTATCTGAAGAGCTAAAGCTTTGAGTAGGTTTGTGCCAAGTCATATCTGACTTTAAAAAATCAAATACTTGCTCATCATCCATTCCTTTAAAATAATTCCAATTTTTATTAAATTCTTTAACATGAGCTAAGCAAAGCAGTCTAAAGCTTCTGCTGTTATCTTTTTCAATTGGAGCCTTATATTCTGCAATTTCAAGGCAATTATTCCAGTCACAAATATTTTTCATGTTATATAATAATAAAATAATACTTATGAATATAAATAAATTAATTGCAATTGTTAAAAATAAACTTAAAACAGAAATTGTTATTCAGGACCTTAAAATTGAGGATAAAAGTTATTTACATAAAAATCATAAGGGCCACCAAGAGGGAAAATTTCATTTAAAACTAATAATAGATTCAGACGAACTTGATAAAACAAGCAAGATAGTTTCAACTAAAAGAATCTATAGGGTCTTAGATACGGAATTAAAAGAACACATTCACTCAATTCAAATACTATTTAATTAGTTCTTTTCTAAGGAAAAGATAAATTTTTTTTTCATGAAATTGTAATTTATATATTGGAGAGCCTATTTTTTTGAGTAGGATCAAATTTAATTTATTCGTATTATTTTTTTTATCTTTTTTTATAAAAGACAAAATTTTATTTACGTCCTTTAGGGAAAAGAATTTGTGGATATTTCTTGGAAGACTTAATTTATTTAAATGATTTTCAATCAAATTAAATTCTTCAACACTTAAAATATTGTTTGATAAACTAAATTTTGCAGCAGTTTTAATGCCTAGTATAACTGCTTCGCCATGATTAAGTTTTTTTGAATATCCCAGCGTTGCCTCATAAGCATGAGCAAATGTATGTCCAAAATTTAAAATTTTTCTTAAACCAATCTCTTTTTCATCAGTTTCAACAACTTTCTTTTTAATAGAACAACTTTTCAAAATTGTCTTTTCTATTAAGGGGCTTTTAAGGTTTAAAATTTGAGAACCATTTATATCTAAAAAAGTAAAAAACTTTTTATCTGCAATTATAGCATGTTTTAAAATTTCTCCGTAACCACATACAATTTCTCTTTTAGGTAGAGACTTTAAAAAAATAATATCAGAAATAACCAAACTGGGTTGGTAAAATGCACCAATTAGATTTTTACCATATTTGTTATTTATTCCTGTCTTTCCTCCAATTGAAGAATCTACTTGAGACAGTAAAGTGGTAGGAATATTGATAAATTTTAATCCTCGCTTAAACACGCTAGCTGCAAAACCAGATACATCTCCAGTAATACCTCCTCCAACAGAAACCACACAATCATTTCTGTTAAAATTTTTACTTAACAATATAGATAAAATATTATCAATACTTTTTTGATTTTTATTTTTTTCACTAGATTTAAAATAATGAAGGAATATTTTTTTTTTAGGTAAAGAATTTAAGACTTTATCTATTAGTTTTTTAGGTACATTTTTATCAGCAATAACAAGACATTGATTAAAATTAATAAAATTTTCTTTTAAAATTAGCTTCAGTTTATTTAAGATATTTTTTCCTATAAAAATTGGGTATTTTTGATGCCCAGTTTTTACCTGTAGTTTAATTAGGTTCATAAATTTTTACAATTTTATTTACTATCTCAGCTTTTGTAAGTTTATTACAGTTTATTTTAAATTGTGCATTTGCGTATATTTTGGTTCTATTTTTAATCATTATTCTTATTTCCCGATCTGTTGAATTAAATACAAGAGGCCTTTTTTTACTGTTTTTAATTCTATTAATTAAAATTGATTCATCCCAATTTAACCAAAATGAGAAATGATTAGAGAGAATTTCTTTTCTTATTTTAGCATTAATAAATCCACCTCCTCCAAGTGAAATAATATTTTTAATTTTTTTTAAACATTTGAGTGTAATTTTTTCTTCAAGATTTCTGAAATAATCTTCACCTTTTTGTTCAAATACTTCTGAAACACTCATTCCGGTCTTTTTTATGATCAGGCTATCTATATCAATAAATGGAAGATCTAATTTCTTAGAAACTAAATTACCAATAGAAGATTTACCAGACCCCATCATGCCTAAAAAAACGAGGTTTTTATTTGAATTCATAAGCTTTCTTTATTGAAAAAACACAAATATGTCTTAATTTGAAATTATTAGAGAATATATGCAATTGTCAAAAAATACAAGTACTGGCACAAGTAAAAGCCTTTTAATTAAGATGACATTAGTTTTGATTATCATTATTGGAGTGGTAATATTATTGGGCAAAATTGAATTTCCATCTCCCAATAAAGAAGTTGAAAAAATTATTCCAAATGAAAAACTTAAAATTGTTAAATAAAAAATATTTATCAGTTATCTTATTTTATTTATTTTTTGGGCTTGATGCTCAATCTCAAGAACCTATTGATATATGGAATATCGAGGAAAATAAAACAACTGAAAATATCGATGTAATTAAAAGTAATAAAGAAAAAAGTGATACACAGAATAGCATTTATAAAATGCAGTCCCAAAAAGATAATGAGCTAAATATAGAAGAGGATCAAACATTAGTCTTAAATAAAATTAAAATTATAGGATTATATGACCCAGCAGAAAACGGACTAGATATTAATATGTGGTCTAAATCAAATGGAGATCAAATTTTAAATATTTTCAAAAGAATTAATAAGATGGATCTTTCAAAGGATGCCACAGAAATTTTAGATATTTTACTTTTAACTAATGCTCACTATCCTAAAATAAATATTTCTAAAAATCAATTCTTAAAATTAAAATCGAATTGGCTTATTAAAAATTCTAACCTTCAATTAATTGAAAGCTATTTACTTAAAAATCAAATAATTAATGATCATCCAAAGCTTACTAAATTATTAGTAGACAATTATCTTTCCAGATCAGAAATAAAAAAAGCATGTGAATTTTTTTCTAATATTGAAGTTCCGATCCAGGATAATTATTTATCAAAATTTAACATTTATTGTTTAATTAATGATAATAAAAAAGAAGAAGCCCAATTAATGCTAGATTTAAAGAAAGAGCTAGGCTTTGAAGAAAATTTTTATGAAAAGAAAATAAATTTTTTAATGGGATATTCTAATCAGCCAGATATAGAAATATCAGAAAATACAATTTTAGATTTTCATTTATCACACAGAACCAACCCTCAATTTAAATTTGAACCTAAAGATTCTACATCTAAACAAATTTGGAAATATTTATCAACATCGAATCTATTAGGCAGCATTAAAGATATAGAACTTACAGATTTAGATAAGATTAATGCTATTGAAAAAGCTACACATGAAAAAAATTTTATAGAAAAAGAATTATTTGAACTTTATAAAAGATTTCAATTCAATATTAATCAATTACTAAACATCAAAGAATCCACAAAAGTATTATCGGCTATTGAGTCAAGAGCGTTAATTTATCAAGGAATTTTAATTACCACTGAAGTTGAAAATAAACTTCTATTAATAAATGCTTTAAAAAATTCATTTAGAAATGAAGACATGGAAAATGGATTTGATGTGGTGCTGAGATCACTTTTAAAAGAAATTGATAAAGCTCAAATTCCTTCAAATTATACTTCATTTTATAATAAATATATAGACGAAGATAAAACTGAATTAACTAGAATTAAAATAAATAATAAAGTTTTACACCAATCAAAATTACTTAACTATTTTAAAGGCGAGGTAGCGTTAAAAAATATAACTAAAGATTTAAATGATTCATTGAAAAAAATAAAAAAAAATAAAAAATATTTTTTTTCAAAAAAAGATATTATTTTAGTTGAAGCCTTTAGGTCAGATGGCATTCAGGTGTCAGAAAAATTTAAAAATTTGTATGACATCAAAGAGTCCGAAATACCCTCCGATATTCAAATATTTATTAATAGTGGTGATATGGCAGCTGCTCTGCTTCGAATAGTTGAGGTTATTGGACGGGATGAGTTAAGGGATATTGATGAAGACACACTATATTTTATAATTAGCACACTTAACCAGCTTGATGTTGGCCCCCTAAGAAATAAAATTCTTCTTAAAGTTCTTCCTTTAAAGGTTTAAAATTTATAATAAAATAATTAATAATTATGCCAGTTAAACAAATTTTAACAGAACCAAATAAGTTATTACGTAAAGTATCAAAGTCAGTTGAAAAAGTTGGTGATGAGGAAAGAGCGCTTATGGACGATATGCTTGATACAATGTATGACGCCCCTGGAATTGGTCTTGCAGCTATCCAGATTGGAGTTCCTAAAAGAATTATAGTGATGGACATAAGTAGAGATGAAGACAAAAAAGAACCTAGATATTTTGTTAACCCCGTTATTAAGAATAGAAATAAAGAAAAAGTAAAATATGAAGAAGGATGCTTATCCGTA
>Ga0308004_10000905_pt1 | contig 13217 bp, 10 predicted proteins | sample Neamet38_FD_203156 | JGI IMG/M metagenome (GOLD analysis project Ga0308004, IMG submission 203156) | Marine microbial communities from water near the shore, Antarctic Ocean - #38 | ecosystem: Environmental > Aquatic > Marine > Unclassified | place: Southern Ocean | collected 2014-06-06 | reverse complement strand
AATCATGACTTTCATTTTGATGAAAAAAATGTAGAAATTAAAACCAAAACAATCGCAAGTAATGAAGTTCATATATCATCTGAGTATCAACTTGAAGCAGTTAAGGGAAAAAAATTGGAGCTAGTTGCCATTTCTTTAGAGGAAGTTGCTGTTAATGGAGATAATTTAAGCTCGGTACTTAACCGAATCAGAAAGTATGTGCTCCGTAAAAATGGAGATATTTCAATTATTATTGATGCATTGATTAAAAAAAACATTCAATTTTCAACAGTAGATATATATGACTCATATATGTTTAGAATGAAAAACTTTGAAGTCTTCAACTGCGACGACGCTGATTTTCCTAAATTAACTAGTACGAATATTGGTGGTAACTTAAGAAAGGTATCCTATAGATTAATATTAAAAGATCTTGATAATAAATTATTAATTCAAACTATAAATTTCTAAATATGAATATAGATGAACTAATCAAACTAAGATTGGATTTACTAGCGAATTCTACTAACGAAGATGGATATGTATCACAACAAACTTTTTTAGAAACTGTGTTGCCAAGTGCTGTGGAAACAGGCCTTGTAGAATCAGAGGATATAAATTTTGTACCTCCTAATCAAAATTTTAATATTCTTGGTTATAATGAAAATGAATCAGGCGAAAGGTTACAGTTATTTATTGTAGATCAAAGTTCAATTTCATTGTCCAAAGAAAAAGATGATTTAATTCTATCAAGAAAGGATAGTCACACTTCCCATTTTAAATTAGCTTTGGAATTTGTAAAAAAATCCATTAAAGGTCATACTGATATACTTATTCAAGATTCTGACCCTTTGGCTGTTCTGGCAAAACAGTTATCCTCATCAATTTTCTTAGATAAGATAGATGTAATTGAAATTATTTTGTTTTCTGCATCAATAGCAGTAGAAACTCGTGGTAAAGAGCTTGACCCTAAAAAATTTGAGTTTGAAGACTCTTCAGTGACTCAAAAAATCACAAAAAAAATGCAGCAAGAACAGAAGAAAATAGATATATATTTTAAGCTTGTGGATCTAGGATATCTCTATTCTGTATCTATCTCAAAGGGTAATGCAGACCCATTAAAAGTCTCATTTCAAAAGGTATTTGGAAGCCCTATAGAGATACTTAAAGCTGCCACAGAGAAAAATTTTGAATCTTATATATGTGTTTTACCTGCTACTGGCCTTGCAAATTTATATAAAAAAGAATCATCTAGATTACTGGAAAAAAATGTTCGATCCTTTCTAAACTTTAAAGGTGCAAATGCTGGTATGCGAAATACAATTCGGCAAGAGCCTGAGAAATTTATTGCGTTTAATAATGGTCTTACTATAACAGGAATTGAAAGTGAAATTAGTGAAATAAATGGCAAAATATACCTGGAATCTGTTAACGATTTTCAAATCGTTAATGGAGGACAGACAACTGCGAGTATTTATTTCTCAATGAAAGACGGCTTAGATATTAATAAAATAAACTTAATGGCTAAAATTAATATTGCCAAAAATGTTTCTGAAGATGAATTAAACTCTCTAATAAGTGATATTAGTAGATATTCAAATACCCAGACCAAGGTTTCAAATGTAGATTTAAAAACCTCAAATCGTGAATTAAAGTTAATCAAACGCATCTCAACTTCTGTGACTGCACCTAATGGTAATAAATGGTATTTTGACTTGGCAAGAGGTGAATTTTCAACAATGGTGAAATTAAAAGGTAATAAAAAGAAGCTTGAAAAAGAATATCCAAGACAAAGAAGATTTACTAAGGATCAATTAGGTAGGTACTACACAGCTTGGGGAGAAGTTCCTTATCTGGTGAAATTAGGAGGTGTAAAAGTTTTTAGATACTTTATAAATTCTATCTCTGGAGATGGAGAAAGAAAAAAACCAAAAGAAATTGACAGAGAGTTTTTTATGTCATTAATTTCTAAAATAATTCTCTTTAGAGAATTAGAAAATATTCATGGTAGAGGTAAAAATGCAATTGGCCAGCTAAGATCATCAGTAATTCCATACTCTATTTCAGCTATCTATAATATTACTAATGGAAATAAAAAAAGTTTAGACTTTAATTTAAATATGTTGTGGGCAGAGCAAGGTTTAAATAATTCTTTAAGAGCATATTTTCATGAGTTAATGTCTTTAATTAATAATTTAATAAAAAAATATTCACAAAGTGATGATTTTGCTCAATATGCAAAAAAGGAGCAATTATGGAAAGACATAAAGAATAGTCCTGAACTTTTAAAGTTTCTTAATAGTGGAGATACTTTAAAAATAATCAATAAATATGGTGTCAAAAAATCAAGTAAATCGATAAAGATAAAAACGAAAAATAATTATAATTTTGAGTTAATTTCAAAAGCTGTTGAGCTTGTATCAATGGGTAGTAAGTATTATAAAAATCTAATTAGTAATTTAACTTTTACGCTAACTGAAACAGAAGAAAGAAAGATGACTAGAACAATTAAATCTATTAAATCATTTAGAAATTTATCTAAAGAAGATATATTATTTTTAGATGAATTTTTAATAAAAGTTAATGAAAAATCATCTAAATCATACGAGAATATAGAAAGTGAACAAAATGAAATTTGGTCTTACACTTTAAATAAAATAATTGAGAAGTACAATCACTGTATTGAAGAAAAACTTTCAATTATTAGTGAATTTGATAAAATTGATAAAATAGCAACTTTGAAAAAAATAAAGTATAGTAGTATTTATGGTGTAATTGGAAATAAGCTTCATAAAGGGGAACAACTAAATTTAATTGAGATATATCAAGCTAGTAATTATTATAAGAAGATAAAATAACTTCTAATTCTTATGCTCTTAGGCTTAGTAATCAGTGTGATACCCCGAAAATCGTTAATTTTCGGGGGAAAAATTGTCGGGGTAGCAGGATTACAACCAACACTTATTTCACTAGATTACAGTAAGCTCTCAAACCAAAATTTGCACCACTTTTTGCACCGCTAATCAATCTACTAAAACAAACTTAAGAAATTAATTTAATTTTCAGAGTAATGACTTATTTTTTAAAATATTAAAACTAATTGAATCTGAATCTTTTCAATTCCAACTATAATAATTAAACTTTTAGATTAAGATAAATATTCTATGTTTGCATAAATAAGATACTATTATGGGAATATTTAATTGGTTAAAAAAAATAAAACAGATTTTTTTGGAAGATCTAAAAAAATGGGAAACGGATAAAGTTTATGAAGTTGAAAATTCTGATGAACAGCCTGTACCAGAAGCAGAAAATTTAGAGAATTCAATAGATGAAACAACTGGAGAAAAACAAGAAACAGATTCTGAAAAACATGATGAACCAACAGTTAAACTAAAAGATGGGGAATTTTCATATGATCAGTTAGAAAAAATGATGGTTAAAGATAATTTGTTTGACGTTACAAGTGAAGAGTTATATGCAAAAAATAAAAAAAAACAATCTAATATTACTCTCAGTGATGTTGAAAGGTTAAAATCATATATCATTTCTACTACAATACTTAAATTAAACCTTACGAACTCTGGTAAAATTTTAATTGGGAAAAATAAGGATCGTTGTGAAGCGATACTTTATTTTTATCTATATTGGATTGCTTTATCTGATACTGAACCGCCATCATTAGAAGAAATGCTAAGTAGTGATGTTAATATTGTAATTAGATCTTTAGATGCATGGAAATCTGATTGTGAAAATTGTGGAACAGAAAAAAATAAATTTCCATTAATAGATATGAAATCGTTTATGAAAAGTAAAACTAGCTTATTGATTGGCAGCAAATCAATTCAAGGTATTGAAAATATTATTGAGCAAGCTGGATTTATTGAAGAAGATCAAAGAATTCATTTTGTTTCATCTGCAAGAGATATTATAGGACATGATGATAATGTGTGGGAAGAAGAGGGAGATGGTGAAGCTTGGGATTTATTAGAAGAAACTTATATCAATTTAGCGAATGATGCAGTTAAAAAAGTTTCATTAATAGTCAATTTCAAAATGCTAAATTAATTTTCTCTCTCTGCTTTCTTAGTAGCAGGATTACAACCTCTACCCTTTTCACTAGATTACAGGAAGCTTTTAAACTAAAATTTGCACCACTTTTTGCACCGCTAACCAATCTACTAAAACAAACTTAATAAATTTATTTGATTATCAGAGTAGTCTTATATTTTATAAAATAAATTTTTAAGGAGTAACTTCAGTTCCTCCTTCCTCACAAGTAGGTTGTGGGTCACCACTCTTACCACAAGAGGTTAATAATAGTCCTGTTGCGAATAATATTATTAAAAGTATATTTTTCATATCTATTTGTTTAAAATTATTTTGGTTGATAATTTTTGTACTTCTTCCAGTCTACATCCTTGTACTGCATCTTCAGAATTAAAATACAAATAATAAGAACCTGAAGGGTACTTTGATAAATCAATATTTAAATTATCTTCTATTGTAATAAACTCATCAAGCTTAGATCCGTTATTACTTATTAGCTCAAATATTACAAATTGATTCTTAGAATTTTCAAATTTTACATTTATTAACCCTGATGTAGGATTTGGAGAGGTCACAAAAGAACCTATTCTAGTAGCATTAGCTCCATAAGAATATATCTCACTAGTATCTATACAAGCATTATCACTTACTACAATAAAGTAAGAACAATCAAATATTGGCATAAATGTATAAGCCCCTTCTTCCATTAACCAAATTCTTGTTGTAGCATCTTCTGTCTGTATGTTATACCAATTAGCAGTAAGTCCAATTGGAGTAGTTACTGCAAATAAGCTATCTCCTGATTGTGAAATAGAGGCTATTACTGAATTAATAGTTAGATCCAATGTTTCTGTATGATCACAGCCATCAGTGTTAGTACTAACATCTGTATAAGTACCACTATTTGTATAGGTATTACCATCTATTGCCCAAGTATAAGAATCACAAACAGACACTTGAGTTGTATTTGAAGTAGAATTATTAATTGTAAGGTCTAAAGTAACCACACTATCACAGCCTGAAGCATTAGTATAAGTATAGGTAGCTGTATTATTTGATGATGTATACAAGTTACCATCACAATTCCACATAAACTCATCACATGCAATATGAGTATCAGTAGATAATGTAGAATTATTAATTGTAAGGTCTAAAGTAACCACACTATCACAGCCTGAAGCATTAGTATAAGTATAGGTAGCTGTATTATTTGATGATGTATACAAGTTACCATCACAATTCCACATAAACTCATCACAGGCAATATGAGTATCAGTAGATGATGTAGAATTATTAATTGTAAGGTCTAAAGTAACCACACTATCACAGCCTGAAGTATTAGTATAAGTATAGGTAGCTGTATTATTTGATGATGTATACAAGTTACCATCACAATTCCACATAAACTCATCACAGGCAACATGAGTATCAATAGATGAAGTAGAATTATTAATTGTAAGATCTAACGTCTCTGTATGAGTACATCCTGCTACATTAGTACTTGTATATGTATAAATACCACTTGTAGTATAAGTATTTCCATCAAACAACCAAATATAAGAATCACAATCTATTGCAATAGTTGTGTAAGAAGTACTACTAGCAACATCTATATAACTAAAATCATACGAAGTGCCGAAACCATAATCATAGGTATGAGTAATGTACCAACCAGAAGCATAAACATCAAAGGATCCCCATGTCATATTAATATCATCCAAATACTGAACGGATACAGTGTCACATCCACAGTCAGTAGCACAAGTTCCATCATCAATAGTAGCTAAAGGATCGTAATTACAATAAGTGCTATTTGTACAACCAGCAATAATTGTGCCTGTATTACATCCGTTACTAGTAAGCAAAGCAGATCTATGAGTATTAATAGCATCTAACATTCTAGTCTTTTGATCTTCAGTAAACATATTCATGCAAGCATCATTTGAATAATCCATGTAGTTCATAAACATATCTCCATTAGGCCCATTAGAACATGTAAGATGAGGAAAAGTGGGGCAGCCTCCATTAGATTGCTCTTGTGTAGGAGTGTCATTACAAAAGTCATCACCGCAATACGCATCACCCCATATATGCCTTAAATTTAACCAATGACCAACTTCATGCGTTACTGTTCTTCCTAAATGAAATGGAGAAGTGGCTGTGCCTATATTTCCAAAATACTCATAATCACACACTACACCATCTGTATAAATAGAACCTGAGTTTGGGAATTGCGCATATCCTAATAAGCCTCCAGATAAATTACAAACCCATATATTCAGATAATCATTTGTATTCCAAGCATCAATACCTCCAGATGAGCTAAATTTCATATCATCATTTCCTGTAAATGAAAATTGAGAAGTTAGTGTTCTTGTAATACCATTTGTTGTAATACCATATGGATCTTGAGATGCAAGACAAAACTCAATCTCAACATCAGCCGCTACTGATTGAAAAGTTAATGGAGTTGAAGAAGTATCAGCATTTAATCTTCTAAAATCTTCATTTAAAATATCAATTTGGGACTGAATCTGTGCATCACTGATATTATTAGTTAAGTTATTATAAACAACATGCACAACAACAGGAATTGTAATAACAGAAGACATCTTGTTATTTGATTGATTCTGAATACGATTCTGTAAATCTATCTCATCTTGAGCCATTTTTTGCGCTAATTGCGGATCTTGAGCTTGTAAATATTCAAGATATTGCATAGTTCCGCATTGCTCAGTTTGGGATAACACCAAAATTGGCAAGCAAAATAATAGTAATAGTAATTTTTTCATACTACAATAATACAATAAATTTATGGAAAATAAGAAGAGAAAAATCGGAGTAGCAGGATTACAACCTCTACCCTTTTCACTAGATTACAGTAAGCTCTCAAACTAAAATTTGCACCACTTTTTGCACCGCTTACCAATCTACTAAATCAAATTTAATAAATTTATTCGATTATCTCATTAAAGTGATATTTTATAAAATAATAATTGTTGAGATTGTCCTTTGTTACTATTTAAAACCTTTGTGAAATAAGCAAGTTTTTTATTATTTGTTTTATCCCTTCGCTTTATTCAAATAAATTTTTGACATCTTTTAATTATTGTGACATAATCATATCTAGGATAAGATTTTGCTAGTTTAATCTTATTTGCAATATTTAAAGATTTAAAATATAATCAAGAGACAAAATTGAATTACCTAACATTTCATTAAAATTTTCATTAAACTCATCATCATCAATACTGCACTCAAAGTCGGAACCTTTCAAAAACTGCTCCTTTTCATTAGATCTATCATCTTCTTCACTCTCATTTTGGACACTTAAAAATGAAAGGTCATTATTCCCAATTTTAACAACCCTGATGATAACAAAATCATGTTCAACAGCACTTTTCATAAAAGCTAAATCTAATTTCTCACTATCTTCTTGTGTATAATCAAATCGCCAAGATTCACTCGCAATAATAGCCTGATTTACACACTTTATAAAATCAGTATTATTACATATAAGTTCTTCATAATCTGTTGCATTAAAGTTATCAATATTGATATCTAGCTCAGTAGAAAAATTTATTCTATTTACAATTCTTTGCCCTTCTTCATAAGCTACTTCTATACATATTTCCGTCATTTTAAATATTTTAAATTTTGCCTACTCTAAATAAGTTTTCGGCTCCCCAGTAAGTTAAGTAAAGATAATAAAAAATATCATTCGTTTATCATATCTCTCCAAGCCTCATAAATCATTACCATAGCTAAAGTATCTAGTTCACAATACTTAAGTAATGCATGTTCAATTTCACCTCTCTCTTTTTCTGAGATTTCTTCAAACTGAAGTTTCCCATAAGCAGTTAAAGCTGCACCTCCATCACTAATTCCCTCCAAGCCTGAAATGGCATTGTCTATTTCATCTTGAGTCCAACTGTCAAAAAGAGGAGGAAGTAATTTGTAAGGGTTTATAAGTTCTTCATCCTTAAATTTCAAGAAAATTTGATTATCTTCAAAATTCTTTGAAGTAAGATTTATATTTTTCAACTCCTGTTGGTATCTGTTTTGCAAAAACATACTTGAATTAAGTACAGCAGGCAAAACATCTTTTATAGAGTTTGAACCTTTTGTGTATGGATCATAATAATAATTCTTCACTACTTTCCACAAGTCAATCATATCTCTATCTCCACACCACTTTTTAGCACTTTTACCTGTGTTATGACTAATTAACATAATAAATGAAATAAGCTCCTCTTTATCCTGTTCATCTGAAGATAAAAGTTGCATGTAAATAGCATTTACAATAGTATTTTCATGATTGTGATACCTAAAAATACTTCCATTATTTTTCTCTAAAGCCTTTTTTAAGGCTCTTATGAATGCAAAATTAGGAAACTCGCCAACTTTTGCATTTAAATATTCAGTCGCATGCTCCACTCTACCATCTTCATAAACAATATGATGCGAAAATTGAAAAGCCAATTGCTCATAAGGTTTTCTTCCCTTTGTAAAAGGCAAAGCCATACCTGAAGTTTCAAAATCAATAAAATTTAATGGATAAACCCAACTATTTAATTCATCTCTTAAACCATTAAGTTCTACCGCAGGAGAAGTGTCTTTATTTTTTTCTTTTTCAATTTGAATCCATTGCCTTTCTGTTGAAGAAAACCTACCTGCCTCTACTTTTACATCAATATTACTTTCATTCAAATCCTCCATAAAATAAGTGCCTTCATCCATTATTTTTGCAGCACTCCTTAAGTTGGAAACATTATAAACCTTTGGTTTTAAGGCTTGAGTATTACTAATGTTTAATTGACTTGTCCAGCACTCCAAATATCCGCTTTTAGTATCTTGTGCTTCTTCACATTGAAATTCACACTCTTTGCAATGCTTCCCAATAAGTGAATTAATTTTTACATCATTCAAATAATGAGAATCGAAATGCTCGATTGTTTGCTCAAATGATCTTATATCATCCTGAGGGTTTGATATCTTGATAAGATTGATTTCTTCTTCAATATTTAGTTTTGCTATTAAAGATTCTCCTAAATCACCAAGACTTAAATTCTCTTCTTTAATAATTCCAGTTCGTAAGTTTGATGTTTTAGAGATTTTGAATTTCTGATTTAACCCATCAACTGTAGCTTTCTTATCTTTATTTGCCAACATCAAATAAGGAGTTACCCTACAATTTGGCATGCTTTTTTCAATTACATATTGTTGAAATGCAACATCATATAAATACAACATCCAACCACTATTTACTGTACCATTTTTATTAAAAAAACCTAGATGTGTGTCTTTATTTACTGACTTTGCCTTTACCTCAATAAGTTGAATTTTATTTCCAACTTTTTTAAGAATATCAACTCTTATAAATAAGTTTTCATATAAAAATGCTGCCTCAAAAATTGTAACATTTTCTTCTTGCAACAATACTTTTGTTCTTTCAGCTAATTCAGAATAATTCCAATCATCACCTAATATTGCCTTTCCTTCAGGAAATTGCATTCTTGCAAGTTCCTCTACCTGAAAGCCACCCTCAGCTAAAGATTGAAGAAATGCATCTCCTTTATTAGAACTTGGATACAACACTTTTTTTGTATAAAAAAGCTTTGTTGGGCATTCTAATGCCTGTTTGAATCGTGATTTAGTTAAGTATCTCATCTTTTTTATTTTAAGCGTTAGTTTTTTTATGTAAATCTTTTTTCATTACAAATTAAAAAAAATCTGAAACTATCTAGATCGGAAGATAAAGTTAAATATCACTTTTTCATATATTTATCAATTTCCTCATCAGAAATTTCATCTACTTTATTTACTAACCACATTTCATTTCCAGTAACAGAATTTCTCATTAGCATACTATCCATTGTATGTCCTTCAAATCTAGTAACAAGTTGCCTTCTTCTTTCTAAAAAAAATAGAGACATAAAGTAATAAAAACCTCCAATTCCTAATCCTTCCAGTGGCCTAAGAAAAGTTAATCCTTGATAATTAATTATTTGAGGAACTACCAAATCTATTAAATTTCTAGCATCCTCTGTTATCTTAACACCTTTAAAGTCAAAATCAAAATCATCTATACAATTATCTATACCCTTTTCTTTTAACTTAATAGCTTTATCTCTAAATAAATCATACTTGCATGAAACTACTAATTTTTGTTCTTTTTCAGATAAATCGTTAAATTCCATTTTTTATATAAAACTAGTCAAATAATTTTTATTACAATAAATGCTCTAACACAGATTTCCAATCTGGATATTTAGCAGTTCCAAAATGAAGTAATTCTCCTTTAAATTCCCCAGCACCATTTTTTAATCTATCATCAATTAAATAATCACCCATTAAAAAATCTTTTCTGTGAGTTAGAATAAGGCGCTTTTTAAGTCTCTCACCAAAGTATTTCTCAATCCAAATACGCTTATGAGTTAACGATTCAACTGTAGCCCAAGGAGCTGTAGAAGCAATATATACTTCATATTTACCACAATCCAAAAGTTTCCCAACTGAATCAATTGCATGTTCCAACGGTAAAGCATTTAGAAATACATCTGGCAATGCATCCTCTCTACCCTTATAATTATCCTTTTCGGGATGATTATCTATAGATTGTAGAAAATCTACAATCACTCCATCCATATCTATAAATAATGTTTTCATTTTTTTTATTTTCATTTAATAAAGTCTAACTTTATGATTTCATTGTATATTTCTTCCTCCGATATTACAAATAGTAACATTTCTAATTCATAGGGCATAGCTCCAGCGCCCAGTATTTCTTCAACATTTTCTTTAATAAAATTGCAATATTCAAAATAAGCAACATTTTTTCTATAATACAACTCATTCTCTCCTCCTTTTACATTAATATTATGACCAATATTTAATATTGTTTTCATATCATATTGTGATAATTTTGAGTTTCTTCCATTTGGAATAGGGAAGTATTTATTACAATTTTGTAAATCCGAATCGTTAGTTGAAAAAATTAACCAGTTTAATGAATAAATTACTCTTGCATCATAAATAACAAAATCTTCAGGACTCATAAAAGATGCAACTTTTGATAGAGAGGAAATTGTATTAAAAGAATCAACTAACATACTTTTACATCTATTAATCTCTTTTTTAAACCTATCTATTTTTTTAATATTTTTTGTGTTAGATTTAAATGATTTGATACCTCCCCAATTATTAATTAACCAAAAATCAAGTTCAGAATTATCAGCATTTTTTATATATTTTTCACTTACAATTTTCTTGAGCAGTATATTTTTTTCATAGATTTTTTTCCCATCTAACTCTTCTTTTTCTTTACTATTAAAAATTGACTCATCTTTTAATGAAAAATCAAATTTAAACCTATCATTCATATCAACTTTACTTCTGATCTCTTTTAATTTATTAACAACTTTAAGCATATTATTAAGTTAGTATTTATTATATCTCGCCTTGCTTCCATAACCATTGCCATAGGCTTTAATTCATAGTAATTTTTATTCAGAATCTAATTCATCAGCCCCTTCGGGCAATTCTAATGCTTTTACAGATTGTATAGCATTACCTGCAATTCCTTTAATAGAAGCATACATATCGATGGTATTAGTGGTTACTTTTTCAATTTGTTTGTCTCGTTGTTTCCAAATACGTTGCATAGAGCGTTTTTCGCTTTCTAAATCAGATTTCATTTGTGTAAAGCCCTCAACTATAGCCTCTACTTGCATTCTAAAGGTGTTACCTGTTAGAAAAGTATAAAGCATATTCATCTTATCACCTTTATTATCCTGAGTGCTAATAGCAGTACTTAATTGCACAATAGATTCTCTAAGAACAGCACAAAGACCTTTAAACTCTTCATAGTTACAAATCCAAATTCCATCTTTTAATCCCATTCTATTCATGTCGGAAGGCATAGCTTCTGTGACTAAGACTCCAATATTTGCGCCCTTATCTCTAATGTCTGCTTTAAACTTTTCAATCCAAGAGGGCTGAAAATCTTTGGTACGTTTACTTTCATAATAAATTGTACCACAATTTTGAGCCGAACGCGTATTAACGTGTTGCAAACAATCTGCACCTCTAGCTCCCTTTTTAATCTCTTCAATCGAATCTAATGGAAATTGAGCAGCTAACCATTCTTCAATTGCTAATTCTTGAACCTCTCCTTGCAATTGCATAGAACCCTGTTCCTGCTTTCGCTTCATCTCTTCAGTTAGGCTCTTCTGATCTTCTAACTGTTTTTGCATTTCTTTAAAACGTAATTCATTCTTATCCTCCTCTAATTTTCTAATTTTTTCTTTCTCTGTAATTAAAATTTCGTTTAATTTCTTCTGAGATTCAGCTTCAGCAGCTTCTTTTAACTCCCCTTTCTCACGTTTAAGTTTCTCTATTTCAGCCTTAGAGCGGTTAAGCTCTTTTACTTGCTCTGATTTTTCGTTTAACTCTTTTTGTAAAGCTTCAAACTGTTCTGATAGTTCTTCTTTCAATTTTGATTTCAACTTTACCTCAATAGCTTTTTTTTCTTCTTTTAGTTGTGAATCTAAACGCTCTTGAAATAATTCATTTTCTTTTTTCTTTGTTTTCTCAAAATCAAGTTTTTTTTGCTTTAACTTTTCTTCTCCAGCTTCATACCTCTTCTTATCAATAATGATTTGAGCTTGATACTTCTGCTTAATTTCATCTTCTAACTGATGAGATAATATATCCTGCACATCTATATTAGAGTCGCAATTTGGACATTTTATTTGGCTTTCTTTTTTCATAATTCTAATATTAATTAATGATTCGTTAAACCTCCATTTTCAATAAAAAGTTCTTTTGCATAAAATTTATTTTCATCATTTTCATTTTCATATCAGTAGCAGGATTACAACCTCTACCCTTTTCACTAGATTACAGTAAGCTTTAAAACTAAAATTTGCACCACATTTTGCACCGCTAATCAATCTACTAAAACAAACTTAAGAAATTAATTTGATTATCTGAGTAATCTCTTATTTTTAAAAATATTAAATCTGAATTCGATATCTGTAAGGCCCACCCAAAATAAACTCACTCATTTGAGTGGGTTTTTATTTCTTCTAGTAAATTATATTTTTCTGAAAAAAATATTTAAAATCTTGTAATAAATCCCTTACTTCAAGCACTAATTAAGAAAAAACTATTTGTGAGTAACGATT
>Ga0308004_10000902_pt1 | contig 13234 bp, 15 predicted proteins | sample Neamet38_FD_203156 | JGI IMG/M metagenome (GOLD analysis project Ga0308004, IMG submission 203156) | Marine microbial communities from water near the shore, Antarctic Ocean - #38 | ecosystem: Environmental > Aquatic > Marine > Unclassified | place: Southern Ocean | collected 2014-06-06 | reverse complement strand
GATATTACATTTATATTGTTAGATATTGCTTCAGTAATTTTATCTGGATCGATTTCTAAACCATACCCCTCAATTTTTTTTTGTAACTTTAAGTCTTTGAGTAACTCACCATCTCCACAAGCTAAATCTAAGATTCTGCTATTAGGAGCAATCCAATTTTTAATAATTTCTAAGTCAGTGCGCAGGCTCATGAAATTTTCTCTGGTATACTTGAAATTTTTTGCGTTTCTTTTAGATCGTTAAATATACGGTCCATGTATACAGTTAGGGTTTTTTCATAGTGTGCATTTTTGAGTAAAAACGCATCATGCCCCAAATTTGACTGGATGGCAGCATATGAAACGTTCTTTTTCGCATCTATTAAAGCTCTAACAATTTCTTCGGATCGTTCTGAAGAAAATCTCCAGTCAGATAAAAAAGAAACGATCAAAAAATCACATTGAGCAACACCAAAAGCTTTTACAGCGTCATTATCATATTCTCTAGCCAAGTCAAAATAATCTAAAACCCTAGTCATTAGTAAATATGTATTAGCGTCAAAGCTTCCAGAGAATGCATCACCTTGATGTCGCAAGTAGCTCTCCACCTCAAATTCAACTGGATTATATTGGCCTTGTTGAAAGGACCCAGCACTAAGTGTGCGGCCAAATTTTCTACCCATTTGCTCGTTAGAAAGATAGGTCACGTGGCCAATCATCCTTGCTAGAGCTAGACCATTACGAGGTTGGCTATTTTTTTCAATAAAATCACCATTTTGGAAATCAGGATCTGATCTGATCGCGTTTCTGGCCATCTCGTTAAAAGCAATATTTTGTGCGCTTAACTTCATTGCCGATGCAATTACTATTGCGTGCTTGATGCGGTCTGGAAATTCTAGTGCCCAGCGCATAGCCTGCATACCTCCCAGGCTTCCACCAATGACAGCAGCCCATTTATCAATACTGAGCTTATCCGCAAGCTTGGCTTGACTTTTGACCCAGTCTCTTGCTCTTAGAGGAGGAAAATCCACCCCCCAGACTCTACCAGTTTCTGGATTGATAGAACTAGGTCCTGTGCTCCCATGACATCCACCTAGATTGTTTGGACAAACTACAAAAAATCGATTCGTATCAATGGGTTTTCCTGGGCCAATATGGTTGTCCCACCATCCTGGTTTCCAATCAGCTGGAGAGTGATAGCCGGCTGCATGATGGTGACCGCTAAGAGCATGACAAACTAAGATGGCATTATTTTTATCATCATTGAGCTCACCGTAAGTTTCTATTACTAGGTCGTAATCAGCAAGCGTGCGACCACAAGCCAGCTCAAGGGGCTCGTCAAATTTTATTGTTTCTGGGGTGACAAGCCCTACAGAATCTTTTGGAATTTTATCTGGCATTAGTATCTATTTTTCTCCATAAAAAGTTCTAGATATGGAAATTTAAATTTAACTTCCATCGAAGAATTAACAGCCTCAGTTTATTCTACTTTATAAATTCTAAATTTGACCAAATACCTTGGCATGGTTAATTAGAATTTTAAATTCTTCGTTTCATTCAGAGTCCGCATAACTAGTCACGAAAAAATCCAACCATAACAAGCGACCATTGGTCTTGCCAGTTTTTGGTAGGAAGATATTTAAAGCCACTGCGAACAAATTGGCTCATTCGACCTTCAGCTAACGCTAGCAGCATATTTGCTGATACCGTTGTCGTAAAAGTTGTACGCTTATCATCAGTGATTTCAGCTTCACGTAAAACTTGTCTCAACTGAGTTTCTAAGCGATCAAACAGTTGTTTTATACGTGAATGAAGTCGCTCTGTTTCACCAGTTAATGCGTCTCCAGTCAGAAGTCTGGTAATTCCAGGATTACGTTCAGAAAAGGTCAGCAAAAGTGTCAGTATCCTATAACAGCGATCAACAATATTTGGCTCTTCCTCTAGGATAATACGTATTCGGCTAAATATAGTATTTTCAATAAAATCAATTAAACCTTCATACATTTTAGCTTTACTAGCGAAGTGCCTATAAAGCGCGGCTTCTGAGACACCTACTTCCTTTGCTAGTTTTGCAGTCGTGATCTTTCCGCCGGGTGTTTTTTCCAGCATTAACGCTAAAGATTGTAAAATTTGCTGTTTCTTTGAATTTTTTTCAGCGGTCATGTGTTGATCAATCTCTGCTTTATTGTCCAGTAATTTTTGTACCAACACCTTGGTCAGTAAAAATTTCTAATAAGGATGCATGGTTTACTCGACCATCGATGATATGCGCACTTTTTGTTCCAGATTTGACTGCACTTAAAGCACAGTTGATTTTGGGGAGCATGCCCCCAAAAATTGTGCCATCAGCGATCAAATCGTCTACTTGTTGTGTTGATAGACCCGTTAATACATTTCCAGCTTTATCCTGTAAACCAGCCACATTAGTTAGAAGCATCAATTTTTCAGCTTTGAGAACCTCAGCAATTTTTCCAGCAACTAAATCAGCATTTATATTGTATGAACTTCCTGCTTCATCAACACCAATAGGTGCTATTACTGGGATAAAGTTGCTAGAAGTTAGCATATCAATTACATCAGTATTAATTGATACTACTTCGCCAACTTGACCTATATCGATAATTTCTGGTGCTTGAAGTTCAGGGGTTTTTTCCTTGGAAGCATTTCGAGATAACTTTAATTTACGGGCCTTTATTAATTGCCCATCTTTTCCTGTAACACCGACAGCCTTTCCTCCAGCCTGATTAATAAGGTGGACAATTTCTTTGTTAACAGCCCCACCTAATACCATTTCAACTACATCCATAGTTTTACTATCAGTTACTCTCATACCGTTTACAAAGTGTGACTCAATACCAAGTTCCGATAGTAAGCTTCCTATTTGAGGCCCTCCTCCATGGACTACTACTGGGTTCATCCCGACCAGTTTCATCATGACTACATCTCTGGCAAAACCAGCTTTTAGCTTTTCATCCACCATTGCATTCCCACCAAACTTGATAACAATAGTTTTTCCGGTAAATTGTTGAATATAAGGCAACGATTCTGAAAGAACTTTTGTTATATTCTTTGCTGCCTCAATAGATAGTGACATTTTTTTAGATCCTAATTAGTCATGAAATATTTAAAATTATTGTAGCTTCAAGATACTATTATAACGCTTTATTTTTAATTTTTAGCATCTGTGAAATTTTTACTATTAGTTGTCGTGATAAATTAGTTTTGCTTGTTTTTGAAATCATTTCCGAACTGCTATGATCAACCACCAATACAGCGTTATAGTCGCTATCGAAACCAATCGCTTGAATCGATACATCGTTGGCTATTATTAGGTCTAATTTTTTTCTTTGCAATTTTTCACGCGCAAGTTTTTCTAGGCAATCTACGGTTTCTGGTGTTTCTGCAGCAAAACCTACAGTGAATGGATTGTTAGAGAGAGCAGCGACATCAGTCGCAATATCCGAATTTTTAATGAGTTCAATATTCATAGAAGCATCAGTTTTTTTTAATTTTTGTTTTGATTTACGTTTTGGTCGATAATCAGCTACGGCAGCACAGGCGATAAATAGTTGACAGTCGGCAGCTTCTTTCATTGAAGCAATATGCATTTCTTTAGCACTTTTTACATAAATAGTTTTCGCCCGCTCTGATGGACTTATATTTACGGGCCCACTGATTAGTATAGTTTCTGCTCCTGCTTCCACCGCTGCTTCAACTAATGCATATCCCATTTTTCCAGAACTATTGTTACTAATATATCGAACTGGATCTATATCTTCTCGGGTTGGACCAGCGGTTATCACCACTTTAAATCCTGCTAAGGAGCCTGTTTCAAACAAACCAGAGGTAAGTTCTGCAATATTTCTCGGCTCAATCATTCTCCCTGGCCCAATATCTCCACATGCTTGGGATCCATCATCTGGCCCAAAAACTTTTACCCCGCGACTTCGTAAGCAGGCCAGATTTTTCTGGGTACTCTCATTTCTCCACATTGCTTGGTTCATAGATGGCGCAATAGCTATCATAGAGCGGCTAGCTAGACATACTGTAGAAAGCAGATCATCAGCCTTACCAGAAGCAATTTTTGCCATTAAGTTCGCTGACGCAGGGGCTATTAATACTACATCAGGCCATTTTGCTAGCTCAATATGACCCATAGCAGCTTCAGCATCAGTATCTAATAATTTAGTATGAACTGGGTTCCCAGATAGAGCCTGCATGGTGAGTGGAGTAATAAAGTCTGTAGCTGCTTCAGTCATTACAACTCTCACTATTGCACCAAAATCTTGCAGGCGCCTAATGACCTCAGCGCTCTTATATGCTGCTATACCACCTGAAACACCAAGTAAAACACGCTTATTTACTAGAGAGAACATCAGTAATTTCCTGAAAGTTTTATTTCATTGCTAGCACAAGATACCATTGAGAGAGTAATTTTCGAAGCAAACTGATATTATATCATCACAAAACAGACATTTAATCTTAAAGTTCAAGCAAACTAATAGAATTTTTGTTGCTTCAGAAGCTGGGTTCTGGTATAAAACGCGCCTGTTTCTATGGGAGTGATAGAATTTAAAGTCATTCTCATTTTAGAAAAATTTACTTTAATTTAAATCTTATTCATAAACTTAATAAGTAGTCACCCAACTAAGTGACGATATCAGTAGAGGCAACAAAAATGTCTAAAGTATGTCAGGTCACCGGTAAGCGGCCGATGTCAGGAAATAACGTTTCACATGCAAAAAACAGAACACGTCGTCGATTTGAGCCCAATTTACACTCACATCGTTTCTGGATAGAAGAAGAGAAGCGTTTTGTTAAATTGCGTCTTTCTGCAAAAGGAATACGTATTGTTGATAAACTCGGAATTAAACAGGTGCTCGCAGATATTCGTCAGCGCGGTGAGAAGGTTTAGGGAGAAATAGAATGGCTAAAGGTCGCGATAAAATTAAATTGGTTTCTAGTGCCGGTACAGGTCACTACTATACTACGGACAAAAATAAACGTACTCAACCTGATAAGCTTGAGTTTAGTAAATACGACCCAGTAGTTCGTAAGCATGTCCCATATAAGGAATCAAAAATTAAATAAACGATTAGTTGACTAAATCGTATGAAAATTCAAGATATTCATAATACAAAAAACCTCGATTTATCGGGGTTTTTTATTTTTCTTGATACTAAATCCCAGAAAATTTTATGAGGATTATTCATGCCTGAACTACCAGAAGTTGTTGTTACCCTACAAGGAGTGCTGCCACATATATTAGGAAAAAAAGTATCGCGAGTAACTGTAAGAAACCCTAATCTTCGTTGGCCTGTTCCTAAAAATCTACCTATCTTGTTATGTGAAAATTCACTCCAAAGTGCTCGGCAGCGTGCTAAATACATGTTATTTAAATTTGCTAATGGGCACATGATGGTTCATTTAGGTATGTCCGGTAACCTGAAGATTTTACAAAAGCATTCCCCACCTGAAAAGCATGATCATGTAGATATAATCTTTAATGATGAAGTCATACTTCGTTATTCAGACCCAAGAAGATTCGGTTCGATTTTATGGATTGATGGGGACCCCTCAATACATAAGTTACTTGTTCATCTGGGTCCTGAGCCTTTCTCACCAGCATTCGATGCCCACTACTTGTATTCATTATCACGTGGAAAAACTACTACAGTAAAACAATTCTTAATGGATAATAAGATTGTGGTAGGCGTAGGTAATATTTATGCCAATGAATCTTTATTTTTGAGTGGAATAAGACCAAAAAAATCAATAGGTAGCATCCCGTTAAATGCCTATAAAATTCTAGTAGCCAACGTGATTGAAGTACTTTCTAAGGCAATTAGACAGGGTGGAACAACATTACAAGATTTTGCTGGGAATGAAGGAAAAACAGGCTATTTTAAACAAGAGCTTTTTGTATATGGCCGGGGAGGAAAACCTTGCCTCAAGTGCAAAAAAACACTGAAGGAGATAAGGCTGGGTCAGCGGTCCTCCGTTTATTGTCCTAGCTGCCAAGAATAAATTATTTTCAGAAACAAGACTTTCTCAAAGACGATTAAATTTCAATCCTAAAGCGTCTCTTACACATGGCGGAACAAAGGCATTAATATCCCCACCGAGCGATCCAATTTCCTTTACTAATGAAGATGAGATGTAAGATAATTTTTCTGAAGGAGTTAAAAAAATACTTTCAATTTTCGGTGAAAGAGCGCGGTTCATATTGGCTAGTTGAAACTCGTACTCAAAATCTGATACTGCACGAAGACCTCGAAGAATTGCATCAGCATTTTGGTCTTTAACAAAATTCACTAAAAGATAGTCAAAACCAATAACTTCTACATTATCGAAGTTGAGTAATGCTTTACGAGCGAGCTTGATTCGCTCGTTCATATCGAATAAAGGCTCCTTTTTTTTGCTGCTAGCAACAGCCACTATTACATGATCAAAGAGACTGCTCGCTCGCTCAACAAGGTCGATATGTCCATTAGTGATTGGATCAAATGTTCCTGGATATACAATTATTTTCAAGTCTATTACCCACTGTTATTTTTTGTATGGTATATGAATTACTTTCTGGCCTCAATTTCGTAGGTATAGTTTATAGGCAACTTGCCCTGTATTTTTTTCTTTGACGAGCTTCCAGTTATCTGGAACAGTTAGTATCCGGTGGTTGCGGGTGGTTTCGATGTAAATATAAGCAGATTTTGCAAGAAATAAATTTTTTTCTAGCAATTCGCAGCATGATGAAATTAGATCAGAGTCAAATGGAGGATCTAAAAATACTACATCAAAAGACTCTAGGTCATTTTTATGAGCCAACCACTTCATAGAATCAGTCTCAACCAGAGATATATCTTTTATGCCTAGGCGGGAGCAACTTTTTTTTATAGCAACAAATGCAGAACGATTCTTTTCGATCATTGTTACACTTTTGGCTCCTCGGGAGATAGACTCAATTCCCAACGAACCAGATCCAGCAAAGAGGTCTAAGCAGTTTGAGTTTAGAATACTTGAAGCAAGCCAATTAAATAACGTTTCCTTAATACGGTTACCTGTAGGCCTAAGTCCTTGGCTATTTGAAAAAGTTATTTTTTGTCCGCGAAAATTTCCTCCGATAATTCGAACTTGGTTACTTGTTTTATTTACTAGGAATGTGGTATTTTTTAGACTTTTCAAAGCGTTTTTCTCTTTCTAAAGTGATAGCATACATTGTTAGTTTTTGCGGAGGGAGAACAATGTCGGAATTAGATAAAAAAAATATTTCTTCAAAAGAAAAAAATACTGCCGAAGAGCCCGCTAAAAAAAAGGCTTTCTATCAATTTTTTTCTCGCTCAAAAAATGGAGACGACAACTTAAAAAAAGATTTGCAGATCAACAAGCATGAAGCAAAAATCGAAACGATACAAAATAGTGAGAAATTGACATCAAAGTTCAAAAGTAGCATGCGAGAAAGGTTTACCCGTGCTTTATCAAAAACAGGACGAAGTTTTAACGATTTTTTTCTTGCTGAGCAAGAGATTAATGATGAACTTTTGGAGGGTTTAGAGGAAAGATTGCTCCTTGCGGATGTAGGTATAGAAACAACTGAAGAAATAATAAATGAACTATTAAATCAATTAAAAAATATAAAGCTAGTTGATAGGGAGATGTTGGTTGAAACTCTGGAAAATATTTTAATTGAAAAGCTTGTGGGCTCTCAAAAACCTCTAGATATATATACTGACAAGAGACCTTTTGTAATACTCGTTGTTGGTGTTAATGGTGTTGGTAAAACTACGACTATAGGAAAAATTGCTAAACACTACAGTCTGAAGAATAACTCTGTCATGCTTGCCGCTGGCGATACCTTTAGAGCAGCAGCTGTTGAACAGCTTCAATCTTGGGGAAAAATAAATGACATACCAGTAGTGTCTCAGGGAGAAGGATCAGATAGTGCTTCTGTAATTTTTGATGCTATTGAATCTGCAAGGTCTAATAATGTAGATCTTTTAATAGCTGATACAGCAGGGAGACTCCATACAAAAAACCACTTAATGGAAGAATTAAAAAAAGTTAAACGAGTCATAAGCAAGCTTGATGATTCTGCCCCTCATGAAGTATTGCTAGTCATTGATGCTGGGACCGGACAAAATGCCATAAGTCAAATGCAGGAATTTAATAACGCCGTTTCCGTGACTGGCTTAGTATTGACTAAACTTGATGGGACTGCGAAAGGTGGAATTATTTTTTCACTAGTTAAGCGTTTCGGGGTTCCTATACGTTTTGTGGGATTAGGTGAAAATGTTAATGATTTACAACCTTTTGATGCTGAATGTTATGTCCAGGCACTACTTGATAGCCGTAATCGGAAGCACTGATTATGATTTTGTTTGATAGGGTTAATAAACGTTACCCTTCTGGTTATGAGGCTCTAAAAAGTTTGAGCTTTAATTTAGACTTTGGTGAAATGGCGTTTTTAACTGGTCACTCTGGTGCTGGTAAGAGCACTCTCCTTAAGATGATTATGCTTATGGAAAAACCAACTAGCGGCCAAGTACTCGTTGATGGGCAGAATCTCAACCGTATACATCGTAATCAGATTCCATATTACCGTCGTAATATAGGCGTTGTCTTTCAAAACCATCAGCTATTATTTGATCGTAATGTATTTAATAACGTTGCATTACCTCTTTTAATTTCAGGATTACAACCTCGCGAGATCGGACGGAGAGTTAGAGCTGCTCTTGATAAAGTAGGATTAGCAGGTAAAGAAAAAACGAATCCAATTATTTTATCTGGGGGAGAACAGCAACGTCTAGGAATAGCGCGAGCAGTTGTACATAAGCCACAAATTTTGTTGGCTGATGAGCCCACCGGAAATCTTGATCCACAATTATCTGAAGAAATAATGAATCTATTTCAAAATTTTTGTGAAGTCGGCGTCACAGTATTAATAGCTTCTCATGACTTGGATTTAGTGTCTTCAATGGGGCAGCGCTTGCTGAAACTAGAAAAAGGGATCTTAGTTGAGGATGAAAAATCTCTGTGATGCATAACCGTCGTCGAAAAATTGAAAGTAAAAGTCCACCGAGCTTTCTAACAATTAAGGATAAAAGCCAGATAAGTTTTATTAGAAAACTTAAAGGGTATATTCATAGCCATCACTTAGCTTTCGGTAGTGCCGTTCATCGACTATTTTCTCAGCCTTTTCGAGCTTTAACTATATCCTTCGTGGTGGCCATAGCATTGAGCTTGCCATCAGGGCTATACATCGCAGTAATAAATCTTCAAAAAATAGCAAATATAGAAGAAAGTTCGACTACAGTTACAGTATTTATAAAGATGACAGCCACCCAATCTCAAATTAATACACTACAAGAGAATTTGCTATTAGATGCAGATATTGCAACTGTAAATTACATATCAAGTCAGCAGGGACTCGATGATTTTAGAATCGAATCTGGATTTGGAGATGTGCTGGATATGCTGGATGAAAATCCATTACCAGCAGTCCTCCTCATTCAACCGAAAACAGGTGCTCAATACGATTCTAATTTTTTAAAACAGTTAGCAAGTAAACTAAGAACAGAGACTCTTATTGAAAATGTTGAGGTAGATATAGTATGGCTCAATAGGCTGAAAGCAATATTGGCTCTCGCAGAGAGGTTATCCTTGACGCTTGGAGCTATTTTGTCCTTTGGAGTTTTACTAATCATCGGTAATGTTATTAGTCTTGCCCTTGATGATCGAAGAAATGAAGTGCTTGTTGTGAAGCTCATAGGAGGCACTAATGCTTATGTTCGTCGCCCATTTCTTTATACAGGTTTTTGGTATGGAGCTATAGGCGGCTTTTTAGCATGGATTTTTGTCGTCATCGCTCTTTATTGGATGTCGATTCCTGTAGCGAGACTTGCCGAGCTATACCACAGTTTTTTTGAGTTAGAGGGTTTGGGTTTTTTTGGTTCAATCGCGCTTGTTTCAATCGGTGCAGCTCTTGGTTTGCTAGGAGCCTGGTTTGCAGTTGCAAGACAGCTATCAAATATCGAGCCAAAATAAATTTATTGATCTAAAACAGGTAGTTATGGTATATTAACATCAATATGGTAATCTAAATTGAAGCTGTTAGAATAACTGGCCCTGATTTTTGAGACTAATATGAGTAAAAATTTACAACCTTTAGATTGGATGGCCCCTGGAGCGAATATTGCTGCTTACATACAGGGAGCTAACGCAGTTGCACTTCTCTCCGCTGAAGAAGAACATGCTCTTGCTGAGGATCTTTATTACCATGAAGACCTAGATGCTGCGCGACGATTAGTTTTATCTCACCTTCGTTTTGTTGTATACATTGCCCGTTCTTATAATGGTTATGGCTTGCCTTTAGGTGACTTGATCCAAGAAGGAAACGTAGGTCTGATGAAAGCTGTTAAGCGTTTCAATCCTGAAAAAAATGTTCGTTTGGTCTCTTTTGCCGTCCACTGGATTAAAGCTGAAATACATGAGTACGTTTTAAGGAATTGGCGGATAGTTAAAGTTGCTACAACAAAAGCGCAAAGAAAATTATTTTTCAACTTGCGTGGTGCGAAAAAGAACTTAGCTTGGTTAACTAACGATGAGGCCAAAGCAATAGCCGAAGATCTCGGAGTGGAAGTCTCTCAGGTTATGGAAATGGAAAAACGCCTTTCGAGTCATGATGAATGCTTTGACTTTTCATCAGATGACGAAGACGGAGCTTACCAAGCGCCTGCACTTTACCTAGAAGATAAGGCAGCTGACCCAGCTTTATTGGTTGAGTCTGCAGAGGCCATTGATGATAGTCATAATCGTATGACTGCAGCACTGAGCAAATTAGATGAGCGTAGTAGAGATATCATTCAAAGTCGCTGGTTAAGAGATGATAAGGATACTTTGCATGACTTAGCAGGCAGGTACAATATTTCTGCAGAGCGTATAAGGCAGTTAGAAAAAAATGCAATGAAAAAAGTACGCATGATTATGGAGGCCTGACTCTTAATTTCTTACACTCCAAAATATAGCCGCACTTTGTGCGGTTTTTTTTTATTTTTAATGCTTTCCTACGGAGTTAACTTAAAAAAAGAGTACTAAAATGAAAATATTGGCAGGTATGACAACTGCATTAGGTTTTTTCGCTGTTGCGTTTGGGGCTTTTGGGTCCCATGCACTAAAAGTTAACGTATCACCAGAAATGTTGAGTGTCTGGCAAACTGCTGTTCAATATCAGATGTTTCATGTGCTAGCATTACTATCAGTTATTCTTTTAGGGGCTCGAAATGAAGGAGATATCTGGAATATCGTTGGTTGGCTATTTGTATTAGGCTGTATTATTTTTTCAGGCAGTCTCTACTTGTTAGTAATCAGTGAAATCAAAGCTTTTGGCGCCATAACTCCAATAGGCGGCGGGTTTTTCTTAGTTGGCTGGGTAGTCTTCTTCTTCGCCTTGATCAAAACTATAAACAAATCGTAATTTTAGCGCCTTTACTAATACAGCCCAAAATAGTGCGGAGTTGGTAGAATTGTATAATTTTAGACCTGAGCATAAAAAAAAATCTATTAGAAGCTATGTCGTACGTTGTGGTCGAATGACCAATCGACAAAAGTTCGCTTTTCAGCAATATTGGGAAAGATACGGATTAAGCTTGCATGATGGTTTGCTCGATCCTAAGTTGCAGTTTGGACGTAACGCTCCACAGGTGTTGGAAATTGGATTTGGTATGGGTGGATCGTTACTTGAAATGATTAAGCTTGAGCCAGATAAAGATTTTATAGGAATTGAGGTCCACTCACCTGGGGTAGGTCGACTTATAAACAATGCTGGTGAAGATGCACTGCGAAATCTAAAAGTATATATGGCTGATGCTGTAGATGTTTTTGAGGACTGTATTGCGGATGCAAGCCTCCATCGTCTACAAATATATTTTCCTGACCCATGGCACAAAAAAAAACATAATAAGCGTCGTCTAATACAGCCGAACTTTATCGAAATGATTAGATATAAGTTAGAAATAGGTGGGATGCTTCATTTAGCAACCGACTGGGAGCCTTATGCTGAGCAAATGTTGGAAATTATGGAGATTGCAGATGGCTACAAAAACATAGCAGATCACGGAAAATATTCATTGAGACCAAACTTCCGACCAGTTACAAAATTTGAGTCTAGGGGTATGCGTTTGGGGCATGGGGTTTGGGATCTTTTGTATACACGGATTTCATAGGTTATTGTAGTTGCTGAAAGTATCTTTGCCTTTGTTTAAAAAAATGCAATAGGAGATAGATTGTGAGTAAAAAGGTGGCTGTGATTTTATCCGGCTGTGGAGTTTTTGATGGCTCAGAAATCTATGAGTCTGTTATTACGCTCTTGTGTCTAGATAGAGCTGGAGTAGAGGTACAATGCTTTGCTCCAAATATTCCGCAGATGCATGTTGTCAACCATCTTACTGGCGATATTGTAGAGGATGAAAATAGAAGCGTCTTGATTGAGGCGGCTCGTTTAGTGCGAGGTGACATCAAAGATCTATCTGAAGCTAAGATGGTGGATTTTGATGCAGTTATTATTCCTGGTGGTTTCGGTGCCGCTAAAAATCTGTGTGATTTTGCTACTAAAGGCGCAGCTCTATCATTAAATAAAGATTTGAAATTTTTTGTTCAAGAAATGCATCAAGCTAAAAAACCTGTAGGTGCAATATGTATTGCACCAGCAATGGTGGGTGTATTATTTGGAAAAGGGGCCCGCTTTACCATTGGTAATGATAAGTCTACAGCTAATTCTATTGAGAAAACTGGAGCTATTCATGAAGTATGTAGTGTTAAAGAGATATGTATCGATGAAAAAAATATTTTAGTAACCACCCCGGCTTATATGTTGGCTAATAGGATCAGTGAGGCTGCAACTGGCATCGAAAAGCTAGTCACAGCGGTATTGGATAGAATTAAACATTGAGAAAATATAAAATTTGAATGAAGTGACTAGCAATTCAGAAAACAACTTTTGGTTATACTCCAAAACGCACTATGCACGACCAGGTGTTTCAACATACTGCTTGCAGTGTCAGGATATATATGGAGGTAATGTTAATATATTATTATTTTGTAGCTGGCTCGGCTATCGCAGCATTGAGATTTCAATTCAAGATCTTGTTGAAGCATGCGGGGAAATAGAGCAATGGGATTTAAGTGTAGTGCAACCTTTGAGAAAAGTTAGAAAATATATAGCAGAATCAAAAATAGCAACAAGCAAAGAGAATACTATCGTC
>Ga0308004_10000898_pt1 | contig 13257 bp, 15 predicted proteins | sample Neamet38_FD_203156 | JGI IMG/M metagenome (GOLD analysis project Ga0308004, IMG submission 203156) | Marine microbial communities from water near the shore, Antarctic Ocean - #38 | ecosystem: Environmental > Aquatic > Marine > Unclassified | place: Southern Ocean | collected 2014-06-06 | reverse complement strand
TAATGAAAAAATAATAAGCCCCACAAATACAATTGCAAAAAATATTCTTAAATAGTGATTAAAAAAAATATCTATTAGCTCAATCATTATTATCTTTTATTATTAAATTAAGTTTTTTCATAATATTTATTATGACACACTCGTGACACAACGAGATATAAATTTTATGATCTACAGATCATATTTTGCAGTGTTTTTAATTAGGTTGGCGGTCCCAAGGGGAATCGAACCCCTCTTTGCAGGATGAAAACCAGCTGTCCTAACCGATAGACGATGGGACCTAATTTTTGCTATTTAATAACAGAAATATCATCAATAATAAACTCTACATTTTTCTGCCCGCGCCACTCATTCAGACTTAATTTCCCAGCTATGTCGAATGGTTTGATATTTTTCTTTAGTAAGTATGACCCTAATTCTGTTTCTACTGTGTTAAAGCTAATAGTTTTTAAAGTACTCGAATCTGACCCAATAAGAATATTTTTTATATGTTTTTCACCAACAATTTTGGAGTTTACTAATTTTACGTCTCTAATCACGAACTTTGGTTCAGGATTGCCAGAACCGAAGGGTGCTAATAAATTTACTTTTTCAAAAAATTCAATATTAATTGCTGAAGGAGCAATTTCTGCGTCAAAATAGTAATTCTTCTTTTCCTCTAGGTTAATATTTATTGATTTGAACTTTTTGAAAACAAATTCTTTAAACTCATCAATCTTATTAACATCAATAGTAAATCCAGCTGCCATTTTATGACCCCCACCCTTAGTTAATAAGCCACTTTGCACAGCACCTATAACTGTGGAACCTAAATCGAAACCATGGATAGATCTACCTGAACCTTTTCCAACACCTTTATTAATTGAAATAATAATTGCTGGCTTGTTAAATTTTTCTTTAACTCTAGCTGCTATAATACCAATAATTCCTTCATGCCAATTTTCACCATAAAGTATAATCACAGGGTCTGAGTTATTTTCATATTTTGTATTCAAAATTTTTTTTAATAATTCAGATTCTAAAATTTGCCTTTCTTTATTGTAAGTATTTAGATCTACCGCTAGTTTAAATGTGTCTTTTGGATTTTGATTTAGTAATAAATTTGCTCCATGTGTGGATTTTCCAACCCTACCTCCCGCATTAATTCTAGGTCCTAAAACATATCCTAAATGATATGATGTGATATTACTTGAAATGTTGGAGACTTCTATTAAGGTTTTTAAACCTAGGTTTTTTTTTCTTTTTATTATCTTAAGACCTTGATGGACTATTGCACGATTCAAACCTATTAAAGGAACTACATCACAGATGGTACCCAAAGAAACAAGATCTAGAACTTCCATTAACTTAGGCTCTTTAATTGAATTATCTGAAAACCAGTTCATATCACGAAGTCTTTTATTTAAAGCAATCAAAAACATAAAACACACTCCAGCTGCGCATAAATAATTTAAGTCTGATCTATCGTCAAACCTATTGGGGTTAACAATCGAATGAGCTGATGGTAATTTAGTCTCTGATTGGTGGTGATCCAGTATAATAACATCAATATTATTTTTCTTAGCGTATTCCATAGGGCCATACGATAGCGTCCCACAATCAACTGTAAAAATTAAATTTACACCTAGGTCAATAAAATTTGAAAAAGCTTTTTCATTAGGACCAAATCCTTCATTTTTTCTATCAGGTATATAAATTTCAAAAGTAATATTTAGTAATTCAAAATATTTACCTAAGATTGCTGTAGAGGTTGCGCCATCTACATCGTAATCTCCGAATATACCAATCTTCTCATTATTAAGAATGGCTTTTTCTGTTCTTTCAATTGCTTTATCCATATCTTTAAGAACATATGGATTTGGCAAAATATTTTTAATCGTAGGTTCTAAAAAAAATTTAACTTCTTCTTTCTTAATTTTTCTTATTGAGAGAAGTTTTGCTACAATCTCATCTAGAAAATAATTAGTCTTAAAAAAATCAATCTCATCAGAATCAAATTCCTTGGAAGTCCAATTTTTACCGCTTACAGAGTGTGCGTTCATTTCTTGTAAGTATTAGTAATAGTTTTGTTTATTTTCTGACTTTTGTGCAGTGCTAATGTTGTAACTTCAAATCTGTCTTCAAAATTTTTAATCCCTTTGGCTAAATCTCCATCTGTTACACCGCTAGCGCAAAAAATTACATCTCCTTTTACCATCTCATCAATATTATATTTTTTTTTAATATCGGTAATTCCAAGTTTTTTTGCTCTAATAATTTCATTTTTATCTAAAATCAAGCGCCCTTGAATTTGACCACCAAAACAAGAAAGTGCAGCAGCTACTATAACTCCTTCAGGACCTCCACCAGTACTTATATAAATATCATTTTTTGGATTAGCACCTATAACAGATAATCCTCCAGCAATATCACCATCAGTAATAAAGTTTATTCTAACTTTCATATGTTCAAGAGTTTTTATTATATGGTCATGTCTTGATCTCTGCATTACACAAGCGTTTAATTCAGTTATTTTTTTTTTCTTAGCCTCAGCAAGTAAATTAATATTTTTTTCAACACTGTTGTCCAAGTCTAATAAGTTTTTTGGTAAATTTGATCCTATTATAATCTTTTCCATATAAGTGTCTGGTGCAGAAAGTAAATTACCTTTTTCTGTAACTGCTAAAACTGAAAAAGCATTTGGCAAACCTTTAGATGTAAAAGTTGTCCCTTCTAGTGGATCAACTGCTATATCAAATTCAGGACCGTTATTAGTACCAACTTTTTCACCAATATGTAGCATGGGTGCCTCATCCATTTCACCTTCACCAATTACAATGGTTGCTTTCATGTTTATTTTATTAAATTCACTTCTCATCCTATCAACTGCGCCTTTGTCTGCAGCAATCTTGTCGCCTTTGCCAATGTATGGAGATGCACCATAAGCTCCAAATTCTGTAGCTTTAATAAATTTTTCTAAATAGCTTTTTTCAATGGCCATTATATTTTCTCTATTCTGATAAACTTAGGAGTATTAATAATGTATTTTTTAGTTTTTAATGAAGACAGCATTTTTACAAAAGATGAATTTTTTGAGTCATGAGTAACAATAATTATAGAAGCATTTTTTTTATTCACAGTTGGTTTTTGAATTAATCTTTTTATAGATACTTTATTTTTTGCCATTACTTTTGCTATGTCAGATAAAATACCATGTTTGTCTCTAACATCTAAACGTAGATAAACAGAAAATCTTTTATCGTCTATACTTTCGAAAAAAGCTAAATTTCTTTTTTGATCAGATATTACGAAAGGAAACTTTATATTACCCCTTAATACTGAACATAAATCAGATATTAAAGATGATGTAGTTGGACCAGTGCCAGCCCCCTCACCCTGTAAAACAGTTTGCCCGACAGGATTAGATTCGACGATTACAGCATTTAAAACACCATTAATTTTAGCAATGTATGAATTGTTTTTAATGAGAGCTGGATGAACCCTTTGAATAATTTTTTTCTTATTAGATTCTGCTACACCAACAAGTTTTATTTTATAGCCTAATTGATTTGCATTATTTATATCAATTTGATCAATATTTTTAATACCCTCTACTAGTATAGATTTGTTGTTAATAAAGGAGTTGAATGATAGCGCTGCTAAAATTTTTAACTTAGAAGCAACATCCTCACCATTTAAATCAGATGATGGATTTGACTCTGCATATCCTAGAGTTTTTGCTTTGTGTAGGGCATCTTTATACTCAAGTTTATCTTTATCCATAGAAGATAAAATATAATTAGAAGTTCCATTGAGTATTCCATAAATTCTACTAATGTTATTTGCAATTAAACCTTCTTTAATAGAACGTATAATCGGGATACCTCCACAAACAGCAGCCTCAAACTCGAGATTAACTTTATTTTTTTCAGCTATTTTTGCTAACTGATCACCATATTTTGCTATCAAAGCTTTATTTGCTGTAATGACATGTTTTTTGTTTTTTAATGAATCAAAAACTAATTTTTTTGCTACACCCTCTGCACCACCAATTAGTTCTATTACGATATCAACTTCTTTTATTTTAGGAGCTAGTAAACAATTTTTTAGCCACAACTTTTTAGGAATTTTAAAAGATCTTTTTTTATCTAGCGATTTAGCGGAAACATAAAGGATATTAGGAATTATATTAGTCTTGTTAAATAAAATTTTTTTATTTTTTTTTAAATAATTATAGAAATATGACCCAATGTTTCCAAGCCCAACAATAACAATGTTCATTTTTTTATTCATTTAAGTATTAATTTGACGAAATATTTGGGTATGGCTTATTCTTTCCTTTTGTTTTCAGCAGTTCAGCTATTTTATCAATATCACAATCTTTAATTTCATCACATATATTTTTTTTTTCAGAATTGAGTAAATTAGCAGAAGGATTTTTCTTAATTTTATTGATAGATGTTTTTTTTATTACAGAAATATCATCCTCAATTTTATTTATCTGTTCTTTATTATTGCTTATTTCTTTTTTTACAGACATTTCTTTTTTCATTTTTAGTTTTGTAATTTTTAATTTCTGTCTAGTGTTTTTCACTTCTTTTTTACGAATTTTTCGCTCTTCTAATAATCTTATTTTTTCAGCTCTTAATTTTTCTTTCTGTTTTTTTTCTTCTATTTTCTTGTTTCTTTTAGTTTGTGTATTGGTATTTTTTTTTTGTAAAGAATCGGTATTTATTGATACTAAATTTGGACTTTTATTTTTATTATTTTTATATGGTTCAATTTCAATAATTAAATTATTAGTGAAATACTCATTAAATTCTTTTTTATCTATGCATGGATGGTCACCACACACATATTCTTTTTTAAATGTAGTACATGAAAAAATTAACAAAAAAAAAACCATGTATATGAATTTCATTTTAAGCCTAGGTTTTCTTTAAAGCTGTATAATAGATTCATGTTTTGTATGGCTTGACCAGACGCTCCTTTAACTAAATTATCAATAGCTGAAAAGATAACTATTTTATTTTTATATCTTGTTTTGCAAACTGAAATTTCACAACTATTAGTATTCAATACATTTCCACTACCCATAGGCGTGTTAATTTTATGTAATTTTACAAACATGTTCTTGGAATGAAATTTTTTAATTTCAGAATATATTTCATTTATTCCAATATTTTTTTTAGTCTCTATATAGATAGACGACAAGATTCCTCTAAAGGTTGGAAGTAAGTGTGGGTTAAAGGTGTATTCGACATTAGATTTAGAACATTTTTTAAATTCTTGATCTAATTCTGACATGTGTCTATGTTTTTCAATCCCATATGCAAATATAGAATTATAAAAATTTTTGTGTAAGAATTTTGATTTATAATTTTTTCCTGCACCAGAGTAACCAGACTTGGAATCAATTGAAATATTGTTAGTTTTTAATAAAGATTTTTTTAACAGTGGTAGCAGTGCTAATTGTATCGATGTTGGATAACATCCTGGATTTGCTATTATTCTAAATTTTTTTATCACATCTTTTGTTAATTCAGGTATTGAATAAATTGAGTTATTAATTAAATTCTTGGCTTTATGATGCATGGAATACCAGCTTTTATATTTTTTAAAGTCTCTAATTCTAAAATCTGCAGACAAATCAATAAATTTTAACTGCTGATGATGAAAAAGTTTTTTTACTATTTTTTGTGCCTCACCATTAGGCAAAGATAAAAATAATAAATCAACATTTTTCCAATTAATTTTTTTTAAATTTGATATCTTAGGTAATTTTTTTTTAATTCTGTTATCAAAAAAATTTATATTTTTTCCTACATTTTTTTGGGCACATAAATGTGATATATTTACCTTTGGATGGTTTGATAAATAGTAAACTAAATCTAAGCCCACATAACCTGTAGCACCTGCAACAACAATGTTAATTTTATTTTGTGACATAAACTATTTATATCACTGATAGAATTAATAAGAAATTAAATGATTTATCTCTTAGAAAATTGAAAGCTTCTTCGCGCTTTTTTACGGCCGTATTTTTTTCTCTCAACTACTCTTGAATCACGAGTCGTTAATTTTTCTTTTTTCAAAACAGTTTTTAAGTTTTCGTCATGCAGAACTAAAGCCCTTGATATTCCATGTATGATAGCTCCAGCCTGACCTGAATGACCACCTCCTTTTACAGATGCTCTAACGTCGTATGTAGTTGCTACATTCGAAAGTTCTAAAGGACGCATTACTATTATTTGATGCACAGGTCTTTTAAAATACTCGTTCATCATTTTACCATTAACATGAATCATGCCAGATCCTTTTTTAACCCAGACTTTTGCTATTGATCGCTTTCTTCTGCCCGTTGCATATTTACTATCTTTGAAATCTAATTTAAATTTCTTCGGTTTTATAGTTTTTGTAGCAGCTTGTGTTTCCATTAAATATTTATTGTATTTTTTTTGTTAAGTTCTTTGAAATTTATGATTGTCGGATTTTGAACTTCATGTGGATGTTTTTCACCTTTATAAATTTTAAGCTTTGATAATTGTTTTTTTGCTAAAGGTCCGCCAGGTAACATTCTTTTTACGGCAAGTTTTAAAACATCATCAATTTTATTTTTACCTGCTAATCTTAACGGTGTATTCTCTTTAATACCACCGGGATGTCCTGTGTGTCTATAATAAATTTTATTAGTATACTTTTTACCTGTGAATTTAATTTTTTCAATATTTGTTACTATTATAAAGTCTCCGTTGTCCATGTGCGGATTGAAAGTTGCTTTGTTTTTTCCTCTTAATACTTTTGATATATAGGCTGCGAGTCTTCCAACAACAGCATTTTCTGCACTGATAAGATACCAGTCGTTTTTAATTTCTTTTTTTTTAATAAAGGGTGTCATCTAAATTAGGGCGATAGTTACTAATAAAGTTCAATAATGTCAATAAAATACAACTATTAAAAAATATTAAACGCTAAAACCATCAATGTATTAAGATTTAACTGACCTATGATACATATTTAATAATGAGGCAATCAGCAAAATACTTGAAATTTGATGCGCTGATGCAAATAATATATTTGTACCTGAGAATAAAACATAAATTCCTAAAACTACTTGAATATTAATAAATAGAAAAAAAATTAAGAATGATTTATATAATTTAATAACTTTTTTTTTATAAATAAAAATTCCTAAATAAATAGCTAAAAAAAATATAAGATATGCAATGTTTCTGTGAAGAAATTGTACGAAACTTGGATTGTTTAAGTTGGATAGATCTTTAAGAAAATAATCATCGGGAAAATATTTACCATTCATAAGCGGCCAAGTTTGATAAATTTTACCTGCGTCTAGCCCTGAGACTAAAGCTCCAATGATTATCTGAGTAAAAATTAAAAATATTAGTATTTTTAAAAATATAAAATTTGAATTTATTTGTAAAAATTTTTTGTTCTGATTTGTGGAATAGTTCATTAAAATCCAAAATAATGAAGAAAAAATAATAAACGCAGTAAACAAATGAAAAGCTAGTCTATAGTGACTTACAGATACATTATCTGTTAGGCCACTTTTAACCATGTACCAACCAATTATACCTTGAGCTAAAATTAAAATAAAAATAAAAGATAAATTCATTATTAAATTTTTGGTAACTACTTTTTTATAAATTAAGAATAAAAAAGGTATTATAAAAAAAAGTCCAATAATTCTGCCAAGTAATCTGTGATAATACTCCCAAAGAAATATAGTTTTAAATTGATCTAAAGACATTTCTGAATTTAGTAAAATGAATTGAGGTATTTCCTTATACTCTTTAAAATAATTTTGCCATGTGACAGAACTAAGGGGAGGCAAAATCCCACTAAACAATTCCCACTTGGTGATAGATAGTCCAGATTCAGTTAGTCTTGTTAGGCCACCAACCACGATCATTAGTGATATAAGTAATATCAATCCTATTAACCAAATTAAAAAGAAAGTCTGGTATTTTTTATTTTTAAACATACGTAAATTTAATATATAATTAATTTAACAACTAAATATGTTTTAAGTGTCGCTATAATGAATGTAGATATCAAAAAAATAAGAATAAAACTTGATAAAGTGGACGTAAAACTTTTACGTGTCATAAAAGAACGTGCCGTTCTCGTAGATCAAGTAGTTAAGCTGAAAAAGACTAAAAAAGAAATAGTTGACAGACGAAGGATAAATTTTATCTTAAAGAGAATAAGAAACTATTCTATAAAAGCCAAGATTGACCCAATGATTACAGTGAGTATATGGAAAGAAATGATTAGAGCTTTTATAAGATATGAGTATAAAAATTTAAAAAAAAAATAACTTATTTACTGTGCGGCGGTAATTTTTTTTCTACAAATATTTCATGTTTTCTAGTGACTGGGTTATACTTGCTTACTCTTAACTTATCTTTAACTTTTTCACCTTTAGTTGGCTTTTTTGCGTAATAAAAATAAGCACTATTAGGTTTTGCCTCAGGTACTAGTCTAACTTTTATATGTGATTTTTTTGCCATTTAACTTTTTAATTTTATCTAAAATTTTTTTTGATCTAGTGCGTATTTTTTTTTTATAATACTCTGCTTTTATACTTGATGCTTTCGTATCGTCAAGTTCTTTAACTGTACCGTTCATCAATTTTATTGCTCCATTTATAGTTAAACCTTGATCTTTTAAAAGAAAAAAAATTAATTTAAGAACTTCAACATTTTTTGTTGAATAGTATCGTCTATTGCCTGATAAAATTGTAGGTTTCAATTGCTTAAATTTAGTTTCCCAGAATCTTAGTGTATGAGTTAAGGGCTTGTGGTTTTTTTTATTTATTAAACCTAGCAGTGTAGCTACTTGTGAAATACTCAATAATTTAACTTTATTTTTTAACATCTCTATTTACTCTCTGTGTTAATTTATCAGCCGCTTTAAAAGTTATAATATTTCTTTGTACAATTTCATAGTTAATTTTGTTTTTTGGGTTTCTGCCAACTCTTTTCTTTTTGTTCTTCAAATTGAATACACCAAAATTCTTTATTTTAAGATTTCTTTTCGTATGAACAGTAGAAATTAAAATATCAATTAAGTCATTCACTAGCTTTTCAACATAAGATGATGGTACGCCAATACTATTAAATATATTTTTAACTATGTGCTTTTTGTGAGTATTTACTCTACTGATTTTCTTCATTAGTGTGACTTAAGTTATTTTTGATTTTATTCATTAAATCTCCTTTGATAATCCTATAACACAAATCTATGGAGTGATAAAAACCTACCGCGTCTGTTGAACCATGACTTTTAACAACTGGTCCTTTTAAACCTAAAAAAATGGCACCATTAAATTTTCTTGGATCTAATTTTTCTTTAAATTTTTTAAGAGCAAAATATGAAAATATAATTGAAAATTTAGACAGCAAAGTAGAAGTTAATGATTTTTTTAAAGAATCAGTTATAAATTTAACTGTTCCTTCAGCAGTTTTGAGTGCGATGTTGCCAGTAAATCCATCAGTGACGATTACATTTGAGTCGCTATTTGTAATTTTATTTCCCTCAATAAAACCATTAAATTGAAAATCTCCATGAATGCTGATTTTTTTAAGTTTAGCGTAAGCTTTTTTTAGAGTTTCTGTTCCTTTTATTTCTTCAGAACCAATGTTTAATAATGCAACTTTCGGAGTATCATCTGGGAACAGTGCTTTATATAAAGCTGCTCCCATTTCAGAAAAGTCAATTAAATTTTTTTCATCACACTCAACATTTGCGCCAAGATCTAGAACTACATTCATGTTTTTTTCATTTGGCCATAATCCTGCTAAAGCTGGTTTACTTACAGATTCAATTGTTTTAAGCAACATTCTAGAGATAACAAATAAAACCCCTGTGTTCCCGGCTGACAAAGTAATATTAGAATTAGATATAATTTGAGAATTAATAGAATTCCACATACTGCTTTCTTTAGAATTTTTGATTGCAGTTAAAGGTGTTTCTTCGTCAGAAACAACAGTACTGGTTGAAAAGATTTTATACTTATCGGTTGAAATTTTTTGCTTAGTTAATTCTTTTTTTATTAAATCTTCGTTTCCGAAAATATTAAAAAAAATGTCATCTTTTTTAATATTTTTTTTTAAAAACAAAGAAATACCTTCAATATTTTTATATGGAGCATTTTCGCCACCCATTGCATCTATTGCAATTATGATTTTGTTACTCATGATTATGTGTGGTTTGTTAGACTATACGTCTAAGATTTTTTTTCCGTTGTAATAGCCAGTTTTTAAGTCAACGTGGTGGGATAGACGATATTCACCACTTTTCTTATCCTCTACTATATTTATAGATTTAACTCCATGATGAGATCTTCTCATGTTTCTTTTGGAAGGTGTTGTTTTACGTTTAGGTACAGCCATTTGTGTTTGAAATCTTAAAATTTATTTTACCTTTTAGCATATTATCTACCTCTAATTCAAAACAAAAATTATAAAAATTATTGAAATAAGTAGTTAAATTATCAATTAATATCGAGATATCTATATTTGTTAGGTCAAAATAAGTTTTCAGTATTTCGTCATTAGCTTCAAAAGTTTCAGATTTAGATTTATTAACCTTAAGAAGTATGTCGTAAAAAATTCTAGTTAGTGTTTTCATTTTTTTATTGACGGTCACATCTCCATAACCAAGCTCTCTTATGTGGTATTCAATATTTAAAAAAATGTTATCAAAAATTGCTTGGGGAAATTCCTTTTTTTTTCCCTTAAAAATTATAAGTAATATTGAAAAATGAATAAAAATAAGATTAATTCTTGTTTCAAAATTGTCTTTTAATAAGATTTCTTTATAAAAAAAAATATTACGTGATAATTCAACAAATTTGTTGTAAAGAGGATTGTAATGACTTTTGTAAGCAGTAAACATTATAAAAAACTTTATATCATATTATTTTTATTTCTTTTAAATAACTGTCAAATTAAAGAGGCAAATAAGGCTCACGGCATAAACTTTCTAGAAAATAGAGAAAAAAACCTGATAATTGGAACAACTAATAAAAATGATATTATAAAATTAATTGGGAATCCTCACACCACATCAATTAAAGACAATGATACTTGGATTTATTTTGAAAGAACTATTACGAGAGGAAAGTTGATAAAACTAGGTCAAAATGTTCTTAAAAATAATAATATTTTGGAGCTCAAATTTAATAAATATGGAGTTTTAACCTACAAAAAAATTTATAATAAAGACGACATGGAAAAAGTTACTTACTCAAAAAAAGAAACTGAAAACAATATAACCCAACCGAGTTTTGTTGGAAAATTTTTGTCAAGTATTAAACAAAAAATGTATGGGAAGAGAAAGAATTAGAATTTAGTGAGCTATCACTGCTAACATCAGTAAAGCAACTATGTTTGTGATTTTAATCATTGGATTTATCGCGGGACCAGCAGTATCTTTGTAGGGGTCACCTACTGTATCACCTGTTACAGCGGCTTTGTGTGCTTCTGAACCTTTTCCCCCAAAATTTCCATCTTCTATATATTTTTTTGCATTGTCCCATGCTCCACCACCAGCAGTCATAGAAATAGCTAAAAATAATCCGGTTATAATAACCCCAAGTAACATCGCTCCTAAAGTAGAAAGAGCTGCACTCATCCCACCAATTGGTAAAATAATAAAATATAAAATAATCGGTGATAAAACTGGCAATAAAGAAGGAATAATCATTTCTTTAATTGCTGCTTTCGTTAAAAGATCTACTAATCTACCGTAATCTGGCTTTCTAGTACCCTTCATAATTCCTGGTATTTTTTTAAATTGTCTTCTTACTTCGACTACTACTGCGCCGCCTGCTCTACCTACGGCTTGCATACCCATAGAACCAAAAAGATACGGCAACATTCCGCCAACTAGTAACCCGACTACAACAAATGGATTTGATAAATCAAAACTAACTTCAACACCTTCTAAAGCTGATCCTTTAACACCAGAAAAGAATTTAATATCTTCGGTATAAGCGGCAAATAAAACTAAAGCACCTAATCCTGCAGAACCTATAGCGTAACCTTTGGTAACTGCTTTGGTTGTGTTTCCCACGGCATCTAAAGCATCTGTAGTTTTTCTTACAGATTTTGGAAGTTTTGCCATTTCTGCAATACCGCCCGCATTATCAGTCACTGGACCATAAGCGTCTAAAGCTACAACCATGCCAGTCAAAGCTAGCATTGATGTTACTGCAATTGCTATTCCAAAAAGACCAGCGATACTATTAGTGTATAATATACCTATAACTATAATTAACGCAGGTACTGCTGTTGCTTCCATAGAAACAGCTAAACCTTGAATAACATTTGTTCCATGTCCTGTTGTAGAGGACTGAGCAATGGATTTAACTGGTCTGTAATTGGTTCCTGTGTAATATTCTGTAATCCATATTAGCAGACCTGTTATGACTAAACCTGCTACTCCGCAAATATATAAATCTAAACCAGTAAAATTTTTATTTGCTACGTTAAATACTGTTTCTAAACCAAGAATTGAGTCAGTAACTGGATATAAAATTACAAGAGATAAAACTGCAGTTACAATGAAACCCTTGTAAAGAGCATTCATAATATTTTTAGTTTTGCCTAGTCTAACAAAAAAGGTTCCAGCTATTGACGTAAGAATGCAAGATCCACCTATTGCTAAAGGATACACCATCATGTTTTGATTGTTTGTAAAAAAAATTGAAGCTAAGACCATAGTTGCAACTATTGTTACTGCATAGGTTTCGAATAAATCTGCTGCCATGCCTGCGCAGTCACCAACGTTATCTCCAACATTGTCAGCTATTACTGCGGGATTTCTTGGATCATCCTCTGGAATACCAGCTTCAACCTTACCAACAAGATCCGCACCTACATCAGCACCTTTTGTAAAAATACCGCCACCTAATCTTGCAAAAATAGAAATTAATGATGCGCCAAATCCTAAAGCTACTAAAGCATTTATAATTTCTCTGCTATCAACATTTAAATCTACTAAGATAAGATAATAAATTGAAATAGATAAAAGAGCGAGACCTGCAACAAGTAAACCTGTTATAGCACCTGATTTAAAAGCCATTGTTAAACCTGACTGCAAGCTTTTTCTTGAGGCTTCAGCGGTCCTAACATTTGCTTCAACTGAAATTAACATACCAACATATCCAGCCATACCTGAAAGAGCTGCACCAATAAAATATCCCAATCCAACTAAAGGACTAAAAAAATAAATAACAATTGCTAAAAC
>Ga0308004_10000897_pt1 | contig 13259 bp, 14 predicted proteins | sample Neamet38_FD_203156 | JGI IMG/M metagenome (GOLD analysis project Ga0308004, IMG submission 203156) | Marine microbial communities from water near the shore, Antarctic Ocean - #38 | ecosystem: Environmental > Aquatic > Marine > Unclassified | place: Southern Ocean | collected 2014-06-06 | reverse complement strand
CAACCATTGAGTCACCTTTAACTTTAAGTCCGTAATGCTCACCGTTATTTTGTAAATCTTCAGGCAATGTAACTCTATCAACTTCTTGTTGTATGGCTTCTATTGGAGTACCTGCTGCAATACTACCTAATACTGAAATTTCGCTAGCTGTGCTCGGTGTTTTATCTAACCCCCCTTTAATTATACTTGGAGTAAAGGTGTTAAAGATATCGTTAGCACTGGCATTTTCTGGTAGCTTAACAACCTCAAGTGCTCTTGCCTTATGTGCTAGTCTTCTGATAAACCCTCTTTCCTCCAAAGCTGAAATTAACCTATGAATTCCTGACTTCGACTTGAGGTTGAGGGAATTTTTCATTTCCTCATAAGATGGCGAGATACCAGTCGAACGAATTTTTTTATTTATATAAAGAAGTAAATTTTTTTGTTTTTTTGTAAGCATAAGAACAAAACCTGTACATATGTTCTACAAAAGTTCTCTTTTAATATCAACCTCTAATTAACCCTTATTTCAAAGGTTAATTGATAATATTTCCTGAATTAATTTGCTTGGATGAGCGTTGGAGAGAATCGATTCACCAATTAAGAAATTTTTGATGCCAGTTCTATCATAAATATATTGAGCATCTTTTTTATTTTTAATTCCACTTTCAGAAATTAATGGTCCTTTATGGGAGGTTAATTTTTTTTGCACTCTAATCGAATTGTCCAAAGAAATATTTAGAGTTTTAAGATCTCTGTTGTTAATACCTATTATCGCCTCACTATATTTTAAAGCACACTCAGCTTCCTGCTCATCATGAACTTCCACGATAACACTTAATTTATTTTTTAAAGCCTCGTCATAAATTTCATCTGCTTGTTTTATAGACAAAGCTGATAAAATTATTAAAATACAATCACAGCCAAAACTTTTTGAATAAGAAACCTGGTAAGGATCAATAAAAAAATCTTTAGCTAAAACAGGTAATTTAATTTTTTTTTTAATATTGAAGATGTAATCTAGATTTCCTAAAAAAAATTTTTCTTCAGTTAAAACTGACAAGCAAGTAGCATTGTTATCAGAATATAAATTAGCAATCTTAACAGGATCGAAATCTTTAATTATAACTCCAGCAGAAGGACTAGCTTTTTTAATTTCAGCTATTAATGAAACTTGATTTTGTTTTTCACGGTCAATTATAGTTTTTTTAAAATTTAAAAAATTATTTATGGATTTAATTTTATAATCAATAGCACTTAATGAAATTCGTTCTTTTACAATTTTGAGATCTTCTTTTTTTTGTTTAATAATTTTTTCTAAAACGTTTTTCATTAAATAGCTTTAATTTTTTGTAAATGCTCAAAAACTTTTCCAGATTTTAAATGTTGTTTGCTAGATTCATAAGCTTTTTTAAAATCTTTTTCTTGATTTGAAACTATTAAACCGGCTGCAGTATTCAAAGCAACAGAATCAGCAAATTCATTATTTTCACTTTTATATATATCAATTATTTTCTGAGCATTGTACTCAGCATTTTTACCTCTTAAATTTTGTTTATTTTTATTAGTAATATTTAAATCAGTAGGGTTAATTATAAAGCTCTTAATACTACCATTATTCAGTTCAACAATTTTAGTTTTTGCAAAAGGAGAGATTTCATCCATTCCATCTTCACTATGAACAATGAAAGCATTTTCAACATTATTTTCTTTTAAAGCCTCTGCAAATGGCATCATCCACTTTTCATTAAAAACTCCCACAACTTGTTTTTTAACCTGTGCCGGGCTGCTCAATGGACCAATAAGATTAAAAATTGTTTTTTTACCTATTTTTTTTCTAGCTCCAGCTACATACTTCATAGCCTGATGGTAATACGGAGCAAACATGAAAGCAAAACTCACTTTCTTGATAGATTCTTCTGCTTCTTCTGCCCCTAGATTAATCTTTATTTTTAATGCCTCTAAAACATCAGCTGATCCACAGTTTGATGAAACTGCTCTATTTCCATGCTTAGCAACGTTAACACCCATGCTTGCCAAAACAATTGCTGCTGCCGTTGAAATATTTAAAGAATTTTGTCCGTCACCACCAGTTCCACATGTATCTATTGTACCGATTGGAGCTTTAACTATCGCAGCTTTTGACCTCATCACAAAAATTCCACCAGCCAGTTCATCTTTGGTCTCACCTTTTTTTGAAAGAGCTTCTAGAATTTTTACAATGCTTATTTCATCATATTTTCCATCCATTATGTTAAGAAAAAGACTTTTGCTTTCCCCAAAAGAAAGGTTTTCACTAGACTCTAATTTTTTAATAAAATCTGTCATTAATCTTAACGGTTTATAAAATTTTTGATTATTTGCATGCCTACTTTTGTTTTTATACTTTCAGGGTGAAATTGTACCCCATGTATATCATATTGATTATGCATAACTCCCATTATAGTTTTATTTTTAGTCTCAGCAGTGGTAATTAAGCAATCAGGCAAAGTTTTTTTTTCTATAATAAGACTATGATATCTAGTTGCTTCAAACGGTGATTTAATATTCTTAAAAATTCCGATTTTCTTAAAATATATTTTACTCATTTTTCCATGCATTAATTTTTTTGCTCCTATAATTTTGCCTCCAAAAACCTGCCCTATTATTTGATGGCCCAAACAAACACCTAAGATGGGAAAATCTTTATATAATTGTTTTACAATTTTAAGACAGTTACCTGCTTGTGAAGGATTACCAGGACCTGGAGATATAACAATTTTTTTATATTTATTTTTTATAATATCTTTAGGCGTAATTTTATCATTCCGAACTACATCAACTTTACATTTGAGTTTTGAGATGTAGTGAAACAAGTTGTAAGTAAAACTATCGTAGTTATCTATAAGCAGAACCTTCATTTAATCAACAGCACTCATTAGTGCTTTAGCTTTGTTCACTGTTTCTTGATATTCTTTTTCAGGCACGCTATCGGCAACAATTCCAGCGCCAGACTGAACATAAAATTTATCATTTTTGATCAGAGCAGTTCTCAGAGCAATACAAGTGTCAAATTCCTCACTGGAAGTAAAATATCCTATTCCACCCGCATAAAGTTTTCGTTTATTTTTTTCTAATAGATCAATAATTTCCATCGCTCTTATTTTTGGTGCACCACTGACGGTTCCAGCAGGAAAACCAGATAATAAAGTTTCAAATATTGAATTTTTTTTGTCAAACTGACCAACCACGTTAGAAACAATATGCATTACATGAGAATACTTCTCTACGGTAAAATTTTCAGTCACTTTGACAGTGTCAACTTTTGATACTTTGCCAACATCATTTCTACCAAGATCAAGCAACATTAGATGTTCTGATAATTCTTTTTTATCTTTTAATAAATCTTTCTTATATTTTGCGTCTTGAGCCTCTGTAGATCCACGAGGTCTAGTTCCTGCAATTGGTCTAATTGTGATTTGGTTGTCTCTCAATCGAACTAAAATTTCCGGACTACTACCAATTATTTTAAAATCATCAAAGTTAAAATAAAACATGAATGGTGAAGGATTAGATTTTCTCAAATGGTTATAAATTTCAAGCGGGGTTTTATTAATTTTTCTTTCAAATCTTTGGCTCAAAACAACCTGGAAGACATCCCCTTTAGAAATATATTCTTTTGCTTTTTTAACATTATTTTTAAATTGATTCTTTGAAATATTACTTTTTATTTTATTTTTATTTTTATGGTAGGTAAATTTTACAGGTAATTTAATATTACTGTAATCCTCGTAAGTCTCAAAGTTTCTTTTTATTAATTGATACTTTTCAAAATAATTATTTATTTTAGTTTCTGCATAAACGTTCTCAATAAAAAATATTTTTTTCTTCAAGTTGTCGTAGATAATTAAGTTCTTAGGTCTGGACATCCTCACATCCGGAATTTTAAGATCATCTATGCAATGGTCAGGTATATTTTCTGTATATCTAATAATGTCATAAGAAAAATAACCTACCAGCATAGAAGACATTGAAGGAACATTTCTAGGCAATTTAGTTTTAAATTTATGAATTAAATTATTTAAAAATTTTAAAGGCTTTTCTTTTATGATCTTTATTTTTCCTTCGAACTTTTCTGTAATAGTATTTTTATTAATATCCCATATTTTATCAGGATTTAACCCTATTATTGTATATCGACCTCTAATTATTCCTTTTTCAACAGACTCAAAAATAAAACTGTTTTTTTCAACCAGCAAAAAATTAAATATATTTTCAACTTGTTTGTAGTCTTTACACTTTTTAGTTTTATAGATTAGTTGATTTTTCTTTAATTGGTGATTTTTTTTAAAAGAACTAAAACTAATATTTAGTTTCATTAGAGGCTATTTTTAATACGACTTAACACTTTTTCATTTATTTTTACGTTATACTTATTGTTTATTGTTTTATCAAAAGTACGATAAATTTGATTAGCTAAATTAAACTTAGCTTTATTTTTATATTGATCATAATCTTTTATATTCTTGTCGAAAGGTAATTTTTTGGTTTTTTCAGATAAAATTATATAGTTCTTGGTCAACAAACTATCAGTAATTAATTGAAGATTACCATCGCTAACTCTGAAAATTTCTTTAATCATATTAGAATTAAAAATAGTTTCATTTTTAATATCTGTTATTGTTATTCTTTTAATTTCTAAATTATTATCATTACTAAATTTTTGAAATTGCTCTTTATTAAACTTTCCTGCAGACATATCTTTTACAATTTTTGTGTTACTTTCAATAATATGTTTCATTTTTAGTTGTGAAATTATAGATTTTTTAATCTTTTTATCTTTTAAAGTTCTAGCAATTTTATCTATATTTAAGACTTCACTTAAATAATATTTGTTATTAAGATTTATTAATTCAGGTTTGTTTGAAATCTTTGGGCTAAAAATTTTTGCAAATAGGTCGTCATCAATTTTTGTTATATCTTTACCTGTTTGATCTTTTTTTACATTATTTGTTTCTTTCACAACTATTAAAGATAAGTTAAACTCTTTAGTAAAGTTAATCATTTTATTACCATCTAAAATAGCATTTTCAATCTCATCAATTTTTTTAAAGTAAGATTCGTTGTATTCTTTTTGCCCTGTTAAATTATCAGGAAGAAGTTGCACATAATGTATTTTTTTAAAATCTTGAACGAAAAGAGTTTTATTTAATTCGTAAGTTTTTATAACTTCTTTTTCTGGTATTAAGTAATTTGCATACAAATTATCTAACTCTAGATATTGAATTATTTTTATTTGATTTTCATTTCCATATTCTTGTTCAATCAAAAATTCTGGCAAAGAAACACCTTCAGACAAAAAAGTTAATAACTGTCTTTTTTTCTCTTGTGCAGCTATATTTTGCTCAAACGTAGGGGCACTTATTCCGCTTTCTAATAAAAATTTTTCATATTCTATTCTAGAAAATTTATTATCTTTTTTAAAAGTTTCATCTGTAGTTATAATCTCTTTAAGCGATTTATTGTTTAAGTTCACACCCTGATCAATTATTTCAAGTTCGATAATTTTCTTTCCCACATAGTCAGTTAAAATTTTATCTAATAAATTTGTTTTAGCTATGCTGCCTCTCTGTTGTTCGTTTAAGTTGAGTCTATTTACATATTCAATAAAGTTTTGCGCACTTACTTTTTCAGAGTCTATTGTAACTACAACATTTTGATTTCCAGTTCTAAACACGTCACCCATACCCCAAAAAAGGAAAGGTAAAATGATTATACCTATTAAAATTTTAACTAAGAGAGATTTTGTTGCTTTTCTTATTGATGTGAACATTGTTTTAATTTAATAGAATGTTTTATATTTAACACACCTATAGATTAAAACATTAAATATGGCAAATAACATGAGGTATTTTATTGGAAACTGGAAGATGTTTGGTGTGCCTAAATCTATTAATATTCTCAATAAAATAAATAAATTTGCCAAATCTGACAAAAAATTTAATAAAAAATACAAAATAGTTATTACACCACCACATACTTTGATTCAGAGTTTTGCTAAATTTTTTCTAACCAAAAAAATTTTAATTGGCGCCCAGAACTGCTACCATAGAGATAATTTTGGAGCGAACACGGGTGCCATAAGTTCGTTAATGCTTAAAAGTGTTGGAGCCCAATACGTTATAGTTGGGCATTCAGACAATCGTTCGGAAGGTGACACAGATGTAATGCTTAAAAGCAAAGTTGAAAACTCATTAGATAATAAACTAAAAGTAGTTTTATGCATAGGTGAAAACAAAGAACATAAATTAAATAATAAAACTTTTGAAGTATTGGAAAAACAAATTAAAAATGTTTTAGAAGAAAAATTTAACTCAAAGGATATTATTATTGCTTACGAACCAATTTGGTCAATTGGCACTGGGCAAATACCCGAAGCAGATGATTTGTTACAAACAACAATTTTTATAAAGAAAGTATTAAAAGATATTTTCAAAAAACAATCTGTACCCCCAGTTTTGTACGGTGGTTCTGTTGATGGTAAAAATATTAGCCAATTTAAAAAATTAAACGAGATCGATGGTTTTTTAATTGGAGGAGCCTCAAAGTCAGACAAAAATTTTATTGATATAATAAAAAATTACTATAGATAGACCTAATGGAAAGCGTTTTACTTACTATAAATATTATTCTAGCTATTTTATTGGTTATTGTAATTTTACTACAAAGATCTGAGGGCGGAGCTTTAGGCCTAGGTGTTTCACAAGATAATTTTACATCCTCAAGAACAGCAGGGGATTTTCTTACTAAATTTACTTCAATATTAGCTGTTTTTTTTATAGTCACCAGTATTGCTTTGGTTTCGATTTCACGAGACGAAATAAGAGAAGTTCAATCTGTTATTGATTTAGAAAAAGAAAAAAATCAAAACAAAAACCTTCCACAAATTCCTGAAAACCAAAAATAGTCTTTGTTTTTAAAATAAAAATCGCTATAATATTTTTCCATGGCGCGATATATATTCGTAACTGGCGGCGTGGTTTCATCACTAGGCAAAGGTTTAACTTCAGCATCACTGGCTTCACTACTTCAATTAAGAGGCTACAAAGTCAAAATAAGAAAATTAGATCCTTATTTAAATGTTGATCCGGGAACAATGAATCCCTTTGAACACGGAGAAGTTTTCGTAACAGATGATGGAGCAGAAACTGATTTGGACCTCGGTCATTATGAAAGATTTACCGATAGACCAGCAACTCAAGAAGATAATATTACTACCGGTCAAATTTATAGAGATATTATTGAAAAAGAGAGAAGAGGTGAATACTTAGGAAGCACGGTTCAAATTATTCCTCACGTCACAAATAATATTAAAAAATTTATTTCTAATAAAGTTTCCAAAGAAGATTTTGTAATATGCGAAATAGGTGGAACAGTTGGAGACATAGAAAGTTTACCGTTCTTAGAAGCTATTAGACAATTTTCCAATGAAGAAGGTAAAAATAAAAGTTTATTTATTCATCTCACCTTAGTGCCCTACATACAAGCTTCTGGAGAGTTAAAAACAAAGCCGACACAGCATTCTGTAAAAGAGCTAAGAAGCATAGGTATTCAGCCTGATATTATAATTTGTAGATCAGAAAAAAATATTCCCAAAGAAGAAAAAAAAAAAATTTCTTTATTTTGCAACGTTGAACCTGAACATGTGATTCAATCAATCGATGTTAAATCTATTTATGAAGTTCCCATTAAGTATGATGAAGAAAAATTGGATAAAAAAATTCTTAACATTTTTGGTTTAAAGGAAAAAAACAAAGCTAATTTAAAAATATGGAAAAATATTATTGCAAAAGTTAACTCAAAAAAAAAAAAAGTTTCTATTGCTATAGTAGGTAAATACGTTGATCATAAGGATGCATATAAATCTTTAGATGAAGCGTTGATGCATGGTTCCCTAAACAATGATGTAGAACTTGAAAAACAATGGGTAGACTCAACAAAAATAAATAAAAAAAATGTGAGTATAGTTCTAAAAAACTATAGTGCGATTCTTATACCAGGTGGTTTTGGAGCAAGAGGAACTGAAGGTAAAATAGAGGCCATTGCATACGCTAGAAAATACAAAGTTCCTTTCTTTGGAATTTGTTTTGGCATGCAAATGGCAATTATAGAATCAGCGAGAAACATCTTGGGCATTAAGAAAGCAACTTCTAGTGAATTTAATAACAGCGGAACTCATGTAGTTGGTTTAATGCATGAGTGGATTAAAGGAAAAAGTATTCAAAAAGGAAGTAAAAAAAACTTAGGTGGCACGATGAGATTAGGCTCTTACAAGGCTAAATTAAAAAAAAATTCGTTAATAAGTAAAATATATAAATCTAATTTGATTAACGAAAGGCACAGGCATAGATATGAAATTGATAAGAATTTAAAACCAAAATTGGAAAAAAAAGGCCTTATTTTTTCTGGGTTTTCACCAGACGGGTCTTTGCCTGAAACGATCGAACTTAAAAATCATCCATGGTTTATCGGTGTCCAATTTCACCCTGAATTTAAGTCTAGACCTTTCGCGCCACATCCACTATTCTCATCTTTTATTAAAGCTGCAAAGAACAACTCAGAAAATAAAAATGACTAATCACAAAGTAAAGTGTGCTAATTTTGAAATAGCTAACAACAAGCCTTTCACTTTAATAGCTGGCCCATGTCAACTTGAAAGTGAGCAACATGCTTTAGATGTTTCAAGAGAGTTAAAAAAAATAACATTAGATTTAAAAATTAATTTAATCTACAAAACTTCGTTCGATAAAGCTAACAGGACAAGCATTAGTGGAAAACGAGGAATGGGCTTAGAAAAATCTCTCACTATATTTGATAAAATTCGAGAGGAAGTTGGTGTCCCAGTTTTAACAGATGTACATACAGCTGAACAATGTTCAATAGTCGCAAACCATGTAGACGTGATTCAGATACCAGCTTTTTTGTGCAGACAAACGGATCTATTAATTGCTGCAGCAAAAACCGGAAAAATAATCAACGTTAAAAAAGGTCAATTTTTAGCTCCTTGGGATATGGCAAATGTAATAAAAAAATTAGAAGAATCGGGAAATAAGAATATTTTATTAACAGAGCGTGGAGCAAGTTTTGGCTATAATACACTTGTCTCTGACATGCGTGCTTTGCCTATTATGGCTAAGTTTGGTTATCCAATTGTTTTTGACGCAACGCACTCTGTACAGCAACCTGGTGGAATGGGAGAGAAAAGTGGAGGACAAAGAGAATTTGTTCCCTATTTATCTCGAGCAGCAATCGCGGTTGGTGTTGGAGCAGTCTTTATGGAAACACACGAAGATCCAGATAACGCTCCATCTGATGGCCCCAATATGGTTCCACTAAGTGAAATAAAATCTCTTTTAAAACAATTAGTTTCAATTGATACGTTGATAAAAAATTAATAAATGGCAAAAATTACCAAAGTAGTGGGCAGACAAGTCTTCGACAGCAGAGGAAACCCAACAGTAGAAGCAGAAGTTTTTTTAAACAACAAAACAAAATCTTCAGCTATTGTCCCGTCAGGAGCTTCAACTGGAGCATTTGAGGCTTACGAATTAAGAGATAATAATAAAAATTATTTTTTAGGAAAAAGTGTTTTAACCGCAGTAAAGAACATAAATACAATTATTAATAAAAATTTAAAAAACATAGACTCAGGTAAGCAAAAAAAAATTGACCAAATTTTATTAAACTTAGACGGTACAGAAAATAAAAAGAATCTAGGCGCTAATGCGTTACTTGCAGTATCTTTAGCAACATCTAAAGCGGAAGCAATTTCAAAAAAAAAAGAATTATACCAACACCTAGGTAAAAAATTTTTATTACCTAAACCATTAATGAATATTATCAACGGAGGAGCACACGCAGATAATAATTTGAGAATTCAAGAATTTATGATTAGACCAGATTCTGCAAAAAATTTTATGGACGCTGTTGAAAAATGTTTTTTAGTTATACAAAATTTAAAAAAAATTCTTCACTCAAAAAACCTATCAACCAATGTCGGAGATGAAGGTGGTTTTGCACCATTAATTAACTCCAATGAAGAAGCTCTTGATTTACTTGTTGATGCTATTGAAAAATCTAAATTAAAACCTGGTGTAGATATCAATATTTGTCTAGATGTAGCTGCCAATGAATTAATCAATAAAGATGGTAACTATTCACTAAATTCTTCTGAGTTTATTTCAGTTGAAGAGAGCATTAATTATTATAAAAATTTAGTTTTAAAGTATCCCATTAAATCAATAGAAGATCCTTTTGCTGAAGATGATTGGAATGCATGGTCTAGACTTACAAAAGAAATCGGTAAAAATGTGCAAATAGTCGGAGACGATTTATTTGTAACAAATGTTAAGAGATTAAAAAAAGGAATTAAGGAAAAATCTGCTAATTCAATCTTAATTAAAGTAAACCAAATAGGAACTCTAACCGAAACTTTAGATGTGATTGCTCTTGCTAAGAAGAATAACTTTGGCACTATTATTTCCCACAGATCTGGTGACACAGAAGATACTTTTATTGCTGATTTAGCTGTTGCCACTCAATCAGCTCAAATTAAAACAGGATCTTTAGCTAGGTCTGAAAGAGTTGCTAAATACAACAGACTACTCAGAATAGAAGAACAGCTTGGAAAATCCTCTAAAATTGCTAGAGTCTAGATATGAAAGTTTTTCAAATTTTAAAAGCCAAAAAAATATTTTTCTTTCAAGTTTTTTTGACACTTTATATTGGTATTAATTTAGTAGGAGGAGAAAGAGGTTTAATTTCTTATTTTGAAAAAAATGCGTATGAAAAAAAACTATCTATAAAAAACCTAGAGTTAAAAGCCAAATTAGAATCTATAGAGTATAGAAATAAACTATTATCTGAAAATATTAATCTTGATTATTTAGATACTTTATTCCGAACAAAACTTAAATTTGGAACAAAAGATGAAATTTTAATCAAACTTAAACAATGAAACTTAGACATCCAGAAAAAGTTAATAAACCTATCAATCCTATAAAAAAAAAACCGGAGTGGATTAGATCTAAAATTGTAAACTCCAAAAATTTTTTTCAAACTAAAAAAATTGTTAATCAAAATAATTTAGTAACTGTTTGCCAAGAAGCTAATTGTCCAAATATTACTGAATGCTGGAGTAAAAAACATGCAACTTTTATGATCATGGGAGACACTTGTACAAGAGCATGTGCTTTCTGTGACGTCAAAACAGGAATACCAACAGATCTAGATATCTTTGAACCAGCTAAAATTTCTAATGCTGTGAAAAATTTAAATTTAAAACATGTTGTTATTACTTCCGTTGACAGAGATGATCTTGATGATGGAGGTTCAAATCATTTTTATAAAGTAGTAAACGCAACAAGAAAAAAGAATCCAAACACTTCGATAGAAGTTTTAACTCCAGATTTTTTAAGAAAAGGAGATGCCTACAAAAAGATACTTGAAGCAGATCTTGACGTCTTCAATCACAACATTGAAACCGTTCCAAGACTTTATACCACTGTAAGACCCGGAGCTAGATATCTTGCTTCACTGGAACTGTTAAAAAATGCTAAAAAATTTAACAAAAAAGTTTTTACTAAATCTGGCATTATGGTTGGTTTAGGAGAAAATAAAGAAGAGATTATCGAAGTTATGGATGATTTAAGGTCTGCTGAAGTTGATTTTATAACTATCGGACAATACTTACAACCATCAGAAAAGCACCACCCTTTAAATCGTTATTATCATCCAGATGAATTTCAAGAACTTGAAATAATTGCTAAAACAAAAGGTTTCTTATTAGTATCTTCTTCGCCTTTAACCAGATCATCATATCATGCTGATGAAGACTTTAGAAAACTACAAGACGCAAGAAACAAACAATTCGAATGTCGACCGCATCAATAAAAAAAATTATTTCTTGTAATAAAAAGAATTTAGTCGATATGGTTTTAGATATTGAACAATATCCTAAATTTGTTCCCTGGTGCCTTGAGGGAAAAATACATGAAAGAAAAGATTCAGAAAATTATATTGAAATAAAAGCAGATCTTAAAGTTGGTAAAAAATTTATAAATGAAACTTATTCAAGCTTAGTTTTGTATTCAAAAAAAAAAAATTTAATTACCGTTACAAATATAAAAGGCCCATTAAAATATCTTAGAAATGAATGGAGATTCAAAGAAATAAATAATAAAACACAGTTAGACTTTAGTATAGACTTTGAGCTTGAAAATAATTTTTTAAACATGATAATGAAAAGATATTTTAATTTTGGATTAAATAAAATTACTGATGCCTTTGAACAAAGGGCCATAGATCTCTTTAAATAAAATTTTTAATAAGTTCTAGAGTTTTTTTTACAGAACTAATTCTAATATTTTCTCTATTGTTCTTTTTAAAAAGATATTTATTAATTACAGTTCTACTACCTTTTTTTATACCTATGTAAACTAATCCCACCGGTTTTAATCTTGACCCACCTTTAGGCCCCGCCACACCGGTAATTGCTATATTTAATTTTGATTTTGATATTCTTGACAAATTATTAACCATCGAACGACAACATTGTTCACTCACGGCACCGTATATTTTAATTACTTTTAAAGGCACTTTAAGATATTTAATCTTAGATTGATTTGAGTAAGTTACAAAACCAAATTTAAAAACTTTTGAAACTCCGCTAACACTGGTTATTATTTGAGCAAGCATTCCACCCGTGCAAGATTCTACAGTTGATAAAGTTATTTTTTTACTAATGAGTAAATTAACAATTTGATTAGCTTTTTTAAACATAATTTATAAAAAAATAATAATTAATAATATTACGGTAGAATAAACTCCAGCAATCACATCATCAAGAATAACACCGAATCCATTTTTCATGTCTTTATCGATTTTGTTAATGGGATAAGGTTTCCATATATCGAAAGTTCTAAACAAAATAAAAGAAATGAAAGTATATGAAATAAAATGAACTAAATTATTATTTTCAACAAAATGGTAAATAGTTAAAATTGGAATAGACTGACCTATATATTCATCTATAACTATTTCCTTTGCGTCAACTTCAAAAAATGAATTTTTAAAAGAGTCTATAGAGAAGACTGAAAATAAAAATATTAAACCTACAGATGTGAGTAATAAAAAAATATTCACGTTGGAGTTATAAAACCAAATATAGATCAAGCAAGTTACAAAAGATGCAACAGTACCAGGCGCATACTTTGAATTGCCTATCCCTAACATTGTAAGAA
>Ga0308004_10000895_pt1 | contig 13290 bp, 13 predicted proteins | sample Neamet38_FD_203156 | JGI IMG/M metagenome (GOLD analysis project Ga0308004, IMG submission 203156) | Marine microbial communities from water near the shore, Antarctic Ocean - #38 | ecosystem: Environmental > Aquatic > Marine > Unclassified | place: Southern Ocean | collected 2014-06-06 | reverse complement strand
TCAATTTAAAGAAATCTTTGATGATTATAAAATAGTTGATTATGTGAAATTTAATTTAGATGACGATATAAAAGATGCAAATATTGCTGCAACACTTTTAAAAATTACAGAAAGAAAAACTGCCAGAGGAAACTCGTATGGTGTTATTAAGTTTACAGATTTAACAAGTGTTTTTGAACTTTTTATTTTCTCAGACATATTAGAACTTAATAGAGAGGTTCTTATTGTGGGCAGTTCATTAATTATAACTTTGATTAAGACTATTTCTAATGATGAGAAAAAATTCAAAAGAATAAATGTTCAAAAGATTGCTTCGCTTAAAGATCTTTTTAACAAACCTGTTAATGAAATTACATTTAACCTTAAGTCAATTGAAGATATTGATAAGATATCTTATTTATTGAGTGAAGAGGGCACTACAGAGGTGAAATTAAATATTAAAGACAAAAATAATGATATTAGCCTTAAACTTAAAAATAGGCGTCTTATCGATCGAAAAGCTATCAATACCCTAAGAAACAATGATATTTTCACTACTATTCAATAAAAAAGACTTGTTTATTTACTAAATAATTTGTAAATAAACTCTTAAATTAAATTAACTCGCACACAGTTTGTGGTTTTATACCTCCGGTCCTTAAATGGAAATTACTGTGGTGGCTCAACCGGGAATAAACATGAAAATACCAAGCTTAACTATCCAACAATTATTAGAAGCAGGAGTTCACTTAGGTCACAAAACCTTAAGATGGAACCCAAAGATGAAAAAATATATCTTTGGTAAAAGAGATTCAATTCACATTATTGATTTAACTCAAACATTAGAATTAACCAATGTAGCATTAGAAAAAGTTTATAATACAATTGCAAATAATGGTAAAATTCTTTTTGTATCAACTAAAAAACAGGCGTCAGAAGCAATTGCTGAAGTTGCCAAGGAAACAGGACAATTTTTTGTAAACTATAGATGGTTAGGTGGAATGCTTACTAACTGGGGAACAATTTCTGGTTCAATTAAGAAGATGAAAAAATATGAAGCTGATTTGATATCTGAAAATAGAGGTTTTACTAAAAAAGAACTTCTTAAAATGAGTGTTAAAAAAGATAAGCTTGAGAGATCACTTGGTGGAATAGCTGAGATGAAAAAAATACCTGATTTAGTTTTTATCATTGATACAAATTATGAATCTTTAGCTATTGCAGAGTCATCAAAATTAGGAATTCCAATTGTAGCTATTTTAGACAGCAACTCTAACCCTGATGGAATAGAATTTCCAATACCAGGAAATGATGATGCTAGAAGAGCAATTGACCTTTATTGTAATCTAGTTAAAGAAACTATTGAAAATGCAAAAAAAGCAACACCGTCTCAAACAGAAGAGAAACCTGAAGTAGAAGAAATTAAGAATAATGAAAAATCTACTAAAACTATTCAAGAGTTAGATAGACAAAAATTAGATGATAAATTTTCAAAAAAGGTAACAATAAATTAAACTAATATGAGTGATATCGAAAAAGTAAAACAACTTAGAGAAATGACAGGTGCTGGTTTTAAAGATTGTAATTTAGCTGTCAAGGAATCTGGTGGAGACTTAGATAAAGCTGTAGAGATTTTAAGAGTTAAAGGAATTTCTAAAGCCTCTAAAAAAATGTCTAGAGATGCTAAGGAAGGTGTTATAGCAACTTCTGGTGATGAAAATAAAATTTCTGTTATTGAAGTGAATTGCGAAACAGACTTTGTTGCCAAAAATGATGACTTTGTTTCTTTTGCTAAAGAATTAAGTGAGTTAAATAATCAAAATAATTCAATTATAGATAAATTAAATAAATCTAAAATGATCAATGGCCTAACTGTTGAAGACAACCTTGTTTCATTAATTACAAAAATGGGTGAAAAAATAACAGTTGGAAATGTCAAAACATTTAACCAATTAGGAACTAAAAACTTTAATTATTTACATACAGTGGTTAAGGATAATTTATCCAAATTATCAGTTATAGTATCTCTCGAAACCAATAATGATTCGGATGCTGTCAGAACATTTGGAAAACAACTTTCAATGCATATAGCTGCTTCTAATCCATTAGCATTAAACTCAGATTCAATTAATAAAGACACTCTTCAAAAGGAACAGAATCTTATTATAGAAGAACTAAAAAATTCTGGAAAATCAGATGAAATTTCACAAAAAATTAGTTTAGGTAAAATGAATAAGTTTAAAGAAGATAATGCTTTATTAACTCAGGCCTGGGTTATGGAGCCTAAAAAAAAAGTGCAAGATATAGTGAAAGCTCTTAATATTTCAGATTTAAAGATTAAAGATTTTTATAGATTAAAAATTGGTGAATAAATGTTTGAAGAGAAAACTTATAATCAAAAAATGGATAAAACCATTGATGTGTTTATAAAAGAACTATCATCTCTAAGAACTGGTAGGGCAAACGCTGCAATGCTTGATCTTGTCAAGGTAGATGTTTACGGTCAGGCCATGCCGATAAATCAAGTTGCAAGCATTACCACTCCTGAGGCAAGAATGATAAACATCCAAGTATGGGATATTAACAATGTTACTGCTGTTGATTCAGCTATCAAAAAATCTGAGCTTGGTTTGAATCCGCAGATTGATGGTCAATTAATTAGACTCCCTGTTCCAGATTTAAGTGAAGAAAGAAGAGGGGAAATTAAAAAAGTAATCAAATCCATGGGTGAAAAATGCAAAGTTTCAATAAGAAATATAAGACGAGAAGCAAATGATGATTTGAAAAACTTACTTAAAAATAAAGAAATAAGTGAAGATGATGAAAAAAAATATGAAAAGCAAGTACAAGTTTTCACTGATGATCACATTAAAATTATAGATGTGAAAGTAGAGTTTAAAGAAAAAGAAATAATGACTATATGAATCCAATTAATCATGTTGCTATTATTATGGATGGAAATGGTAGGTGGGGCACTAAATTTAAGAGTTCTAGAAACCAAGGCCACAGAGCTGGTTTAAACAGTGTGGAAGATATCATAGAAGAAACAATTAAACAAAAAATTAGTTATTTAACTCTTTATACATTCTCAACTGAAAATTGGAAAAGACCCAAAAATGAAATAATTTTTTTATTTAATATGTTAGAAAAATTTTTATTAAACAAAATTGATAATTTAATAAAAAATGGAATTAAATTAAAGATTATTGGTAATAAAAAAAAATTTTCCTTAAAATTACAAAAATTACTAATTGAGTCTGAAAAAAAAACATCAAATAATAAAAAATTACAAATTAATTTAGCACTTAACTATGGCTCAAAAGAAGAAATTATAAATGCCTGCAAGATTGTATTTCAAAATAAAAAGAAAATCACAGAAAAAAATATTGAAGAAAACCTTTATACTAGTGAAATACCAAATCCCGACTTATTAATAAGAACTGGTAACACCCATAGACTCAGTAACTTTTTATTATGGCAATTAGCTTATACGGAAATTTTTTTTGTAAAAAAATTATGGCCAGAATTTAAAGAAAATGATTTTAGAAAAATTCTTAATAGATTTAGATTACTCAAGAGAAACTTTGGAGGTATCTAACATGTTAGAATTAAAAAAAAGAATAATTACATCATTCTTTTTATTTTCCCTTATAATTTTAATGTATTTTTATAATTTTATTTTGATAATAGGCCTAATTATTATTACAGTAATTGTATGGATTGAGTTTAATGGGTTAATATCAAAAATATTTAGTAGAAATGATACAAAGAATAAAATACTAAGATTTATTTATAAGAGCCTATCTTTAATTTATCAGTCATCTTTATCGATTTTTATCATATTAATTTTTGTGAATAATACTGAGTATAAAATTTTTGTAATATATGCATTATCCATATCCATTGCATCAGATACTGGCGGATTGCTGTTTGGTAAAATATTTAAAGGAAGAAAGTTAACAAAAATAAGCCCTAAAAAAACTATATCAGGTTCGGTTGGATCTTTTATTTTGTCATTATTACTAATACCTTTTTTTAGTAAAATTTTTGAGAACTTTGTGTTTATTGAGATAGTTATTTATACATTGCTAATTTCATTAATGTCTCAGATAGGTGATTTATTTATTTCATATTTAAAGCGTAAAGCCAAGGTCAAAAATACAAGTGACCTTCTACCAGGTCATGGAGGGTTGTTAGATAGAATAGATGGAATTATTTTCGCACTACCATTAGGAATTTTTTTAACGAAATTTTTATAATTATGAAAAAAAAACGAATAATTATTTTGGGCTCAACTGGGTCAATAGGTTTAACTACAATCAAATTAATTTTAGAGGATAGACAAAGTTTTGATGTAGTTTTATTAACAGCAAATAAAAATTATAAAATGCTCATTAAGCAAGCTAAAATGTTAGATTGTAAAAATTTATTAATATTTAATGAGCAGAAATATTTTCAAGCAAAAAAAATGAATAAAAATAAAGATATTAAGATTTTTAATAAAATAAGTGATTTTCAAAAAAAAAGAAAAATGAAAGTGGACTACACTATGTGCTCAATTTCAGGAATGGCAGGTCTTGATCCAATACTCAATATAATTAAATTCAGTAAAAATATTGTAATAGCTAACAAAGAGTCAATAATTTGTGGTTGGAATCTTATCGAAAAAAAGATGGCAAAATTTAATACTAAATTTATCCCAGTAGATTCTGAGCATTTTTCAATTATGTCTTTAATCGGAAAATGCAAAACCTCACAAATAGAAACAATTTACATAACGGCATCTGGGGGGCCATTTTTGAATCTACCAAAAAAAAAATTTAAAGACATAATCCCAGAAATAGCAGTCAAACATCCCAACTGGAAAATGGGTAAAAAAATTTCAATAGATTCCTCGACATTAATGAATAAAGTTTTTGAAGTTATTGAGGCTCAAAGAATTTTTAAACTACCTATTTCAAAATTTAAGATTTTAATACACCCAGATTCATATGTTCATGCTCTTGTAAAATTTAATAATGGAACTACGAAGCTCTTAGTTCATGACACAACAATGACTGTGCCAATATTTAACTCTTTATATTATGAAAATAATAATAAAAAGTTATCAAGCAAAATATTGAATTTTGATAAGATTAATAACTTAAGATTCAGTCCGGTTGATGAGTCAAAATTTCCAATAGTCAAGTTATTAAAAAAGATTCCAAACAATATAAGTTTATTTGAAACTGTTTTGGTCAGTGCAAATGATTATTTAGTGGAATTATTTTTACAAAAAAAAATTAAATTCATTGACATTTATAAACATCTAAAAAAAATATCTGAACTTCCAGAGTTCACCAAACTAAAGCTCATTAGACCTAAAAGTGTTAAACAAATTATGGAATTAAGTAAATATGTTTCTTTGAAAATAAAATCTTTAAGTGTATTATCCCGATGATATGAATAAAATTATATTCCTTTTAACCTTAATTATTTTTAATTCCTTTATTACTCTTAATGCTGAAATTATAAATAAAATTACTGTTAATAATAATGAAAGAATATCACTGAATACAGTAATTACTTATGGTAATATAGACATTGGAAAGAACTATTCCAAAGACGACTTAAATCAAATCTTAAAAAATTTATATAATACAAATTTTTTTTCAAATATTTCTATAACAATTGACAATGGAATTATGATTATTGATGTTGTTGAAAATCAAATAATCCAATCAATTTCAATAAATGGTATTAAATCTAAATCAATACAAAAAGCTATACTAGATAATTTAATTTTAAAGAGCAAATCTCCATTTATTAAATCAGTAATTGAAGAAGATTTAATTAGAATAAAAAAATCTTTAAGTGAAGAGGGATATTATTTCTCTACTGTGACAAGCACTATAAATAAAAATGCTAACAATTCAGTTGACCTTTTCTTTAATATTGACTTAGGAAATAAATCAAAAATTTCTAATATCGAATTTACTGGTAATAAGATTTTTAAAGACAGGACTTTACGAAACTTAATAACTGTGGAAGAGGCCAAGTTTTGGAAATTTTTATCAGGAAAAAAATTTTTAAACCAACAAAGTTTAGCCCTTGATGAAAGACTACTTAGACAATTCTTTTTGAATAATGGTTATTATGACGTTATTGTAAACACATCTACAGCAACTCTATTAAATAATGATAGTTTTAAATTAACTTATAATATCGATGCAGGTAATCTATATAAAATTAATAATACAAATTTAGAATTACCAGTTGATTATGATCCTGCTAATTTTACCAAGGTTCAAGTACTTTTAGCTAAATTAGAAAATAATGAATATTCATTTTCAAAAATATCTAAAATTGTCAAAGAAATAGACAAAATATCTTTATCCAGAGAATATGATTTTATTAATGCAGCTATTTCAGAGGAGAAAGTTGGAGAAAATAAATTAAATATTACATTTAAGGTGACTGAGTCAGAGAAGCTCTATGTAGAAAAAATTAATATTCTTGGAAACAATATCACTGAAGAAAATGTTATAAGGAGTAGCTTAGAAGTTGATGAGGGAGACCCTTTTAATGAACTTCTTCATTCAAAGAGTCTTAATAATATAAAATCATTAAACATTTTTAAATCTGTAAAATCCGAGACTTTAGAAGGATCATCTCCTACATCAAAGATTATTAATATTAACGTCATAGAAAAACCTACTGGAGAAATTAGCTTAGGTGCGGGCATAGGTTCTGATGGTGGTACAGTTGGTTTTTCAGTTAGCGAGAATAACTTTTTAGGGAAAGGTGTTAAACTTTCTACAGCTTTAAGATTAAGTGGTGATACAGTGAGAGGAAATTTTACTGTTAACAATCCAAACTTTAATTACACTGGAAGATCACTTTCAACAAATATAGAGAGTAGTAAGACAGATAAATTAGAAGATAGTGGTTACGAAACTGTTAAAACTGGTTTTTCATTAGGAACACGTTATGAGGCAAAGCAAAATCTTTTTTTTCAACCTGCAATATCGACATTTTTTGAAACTATCGACACCAATTCAACTGCTAGTGCAGCGTTACGAAAACAAGATGGTTCATACTTTGAAAACAAATTTACATATAATTTAGATTACGATCTAAGAGATAAAAGATTTCAAACTACAGAGGGTACAAGAAGTATATTTACTCAAGCTATACCATTAATATCTGAAGAATTTGCACTTTTAAATGGTTATGAAATTAAAAAGTGGCATAAATTTAATAATAAAATGATTGCAAATGTCAGTTTTTATGGTCGTACAATAAATTCCTTAAATGGTGAAGACGTAAGAGTATCAGATAGATTAGCCCTTCCAGCAAATAAACTAAAAGGTTTCAAAAGAGGTAAAATTGGCCCTCGTGATAATCTAGATTATGTTGGTGGAAATCATGCTGCTGCAATAAATTTAAGCACAACATTGCCAATGTTTTTACAAAGCCTTGAAAAGATCGATTTAAGATATTTTTTAGATGCGGGCAATCTATGGGGGGTTGATTACTCTAGTACAGTAGATGAATCTAACTCATTAAGGTCTTCTACAGGTGTAACGGTAGATTGGTTTACCCCAATTGGACCTTTAAATTTTACATTTACTCATAACTTGTTAAAAGCAAGTACTGATGAAACTGAAGCTTTCCAGTTTAACTTAGGAACTACTTTCTGATCATGAAGAATTTTTTAATATTTTTATCAATATCCTTTTTTGTTTTTAATTTTTCAAACTCAGAAGAAATAAAGATTGCATATGTTGATGTTGATAGAATTTTAAATAATTCTAATGTTGGTAAAGAAATAAAACTAAAACTTGACAATCTTAGTAAAAAAAAAGCCTCTAATTTTAAAAAAATTGAGAAACAATTGAAGGAAACTGAAAAAAAAATATCTCAACAACAAAATATTTTATCTAAAGAAGAATTTCAAAAAAAAGTTCGAGAGTTACAAGAAAAAGGAAATAATTTTCAAAAGGATGTTAGGAAGAGTAAAAATGAAATTATAACAACAAATAGGAAGGCAACCTCAGAAATACTAACACTTCTAAATAAAATATTAGCTAACTTTGCTTCTGAAAATTCAATTTCTATTATTTTGCAAAAAAAAAATATAGTTATTGGAAAAGCAGATTTAGAAATAACTGATGAAGTTATGGAAATTTTCAATAAAAAAGTAAAAAAAATAGAATTAAATTAATGGCTGAAATTTTTCTAAATAAACAAGAAATAATTGAACTTTTGCCCCATAGAGAACCAATGCTTTTAATAGATGAATTAAGGAATATTAAAAAACTCTTTTCAGCAACTGCTATTGTAAATGTAAAAAAAAAAAGTTTTTTCGTACAAGGACATTTTCCTGGAAACCCTGTAATGCCAGGGGTGTTGATAGTTGAGGCTTTTGGACAGGCTGCTGCTGCATTAACAGCTCATGGTATTGATAAAGAAACATATAAGAACAAGCTTGTATTTTTAATGGGTATTGAAAAGGCAAGATTTAGAAACCCTGTTATACCTGACTGTAAACTAAAACTCAATATAGAAGCAACAAGGTCACATGGTAGAGTTTGGAAATATAAAGGTGAGGCTTTTGTTGAAGATGTTAAGATGGCTGATGCTAGATGGTCTGCAACTATTGTAGATAGAAAATAATTAGTAATAATTCTTGATAAGTAATTATGAAAATTATTGATAAAAACTTATATCAATGATTAATCCATTTTTTAAAAATCAAGGTCCTTTTCAAATTGATGAGTTATTACAGCTTAGCAATATTGAAAATCCTAAAAAATATTCAAAAATAGAAATTACCGACATTAATGTTCTTAACACTGCAAAAGATAATACAATTAGTTTTTTTCATTCAAAAAATTATGAATCTTTAGCTACAACAACTAAGGCATCATTTTGCATTACTACAAAAAATTTATCAACTTTTCTTTCAATTAAATGTAAACCAATCATTGTTGATAATGTATTAATTGCAACCGCTCAAATTACCAAAATTTTTTACCCAGATGCTATTACTGATGATTTTGATAAATTTGTTGAAAAAATTGAAACTATAAATGCCTATAAAAATGTAAAATATGGTCAAAATATTTTAATTGGTAAAAATGTTAAAATTGGAAAAAATTGCTCTATAGGACATAATACTATTATTGAAAGTAATGTTGTAATTGGAGATGATTGCTCAATTGGATCAAATGTTATTTTAAGAAACTCAATTATTAAAAACAACATAAACATTTTAGATAATTGTGTAATTGGTAAAAAAGGATTTGGTTTTTTCCCTAATAATGAAAAAAACTATAGATACCCACATATTGGAATGGTTATAATTGATGATAATAGTGAAATTGGTTGTGGCTCCACTATAGATAGAGGTTCTTTATCAAATACATTTATTGGAAAAAATACATTTTTGGACAATCAGGTTCATGTCGCTCATAATACTAAAATAGGCAATAATTGCATTATTGCTGGTCAAGTTGGTTTTGCAGGAAGCTCTACATTAGGTAACAATGTGATGATAGGTGGTCAAGCAGGTATTTCTGGTCATTTAAAAATTGGAAATAATGTTCACATCGGTGGTGGCAGTGGTGTAATTAAAAATGTCCCAGATAATTCAAAAATTATGGGCTATCCTGCCAAAGAATTAAAAAACTTTATTAAAGATAACAGATGATACACAAAACTGCGATTATTGATTCTAAGGCAAGGATATCTAATAACGTTAGAATAGGTCCATATTCAATAATTGGTCCTAACGTTCATATTGGTGAAAATACAACAATTCATTCTCATGTATGTATTTTAGGTAATACAATTATTGGTAATCAAAATATAATTTATCCGTTCGCATCAATTGGTAATGAACCACAAGATTTAAAATATAATGGCGAACAAACTAAATTAACAATTGGTAATAATAATATAATTCGAGAACATGTAACTATTAGCTGTGGAACTATTGGTGGTGGCGGGGAGACAATAGTTGGAAATAACTGTTTATTAATGATTTCCTCTCATGTAGCCCATGATTGTATTCTTGGCAACAATGTTATAATTGCTAACAATGTTGCAATTGGAGGCCATGCTCAAATAGCCGATTATGTTGTTATAGGTGGTAATTCTGCGGTGCAACAATTTACTAGAATTGGTAAAATGGCAATGATTGGTGGTATGACAGGTGTTCTTAAAGATGTAATTCCATATAGTTTGTCTATAGGGAATAGAAATTTTCTTCAAGGTTTAAACTTAATTGGTTTACGAAGAAAAGATATAGCAAATGAAAAAATTATTTCATTATCTAATGCCTATAAAGAAATTTTTAAAACAGACAGGTTAACTGAAAATTTAATCAAATTAAATGGGTCATTTAAAAACAACCCTTTAGTATCAGATGTGATTAAGTTTATAAATGAAGACAAGCGTCGTCCAATTTGTACTCCATTTTCAAAATAAAATGATAGGGTTATTTTTTGGTGATACTGAATTTCCTAAAAAAATATTACTTAAACTTAAACAAGTAAAAAAAAAGTATATTATTATCGACTTATCTAAAAAAAAAATTTTTAAGAACAATCCTTATTCTCAAGCATTCGGCGTTGGACAGTTTGGCAAAATTTTCAATTTTCTCTCCAAAAATAAATGTAAAAAAGTTTTATTTGCTGGAAAAATAGATAAGCCTAATTTTTATTCTTTAAAAATGGATTTAAAAGGCATTTACTATTTACCAAGAATTATTAAAGCAGCTAAACTTGGTGATGCAGCTATTTTAAAAACCATAATTAAAATTTTAATAGAAGAAAAAATAAAAGTAATTAACTCTAATACATATAATCAAGAATTAACGATATCAAAAGGTTGTCATACAAAATTAAAACCTAATGCAAGAGATTTGGTATCGATTAACAAAGGTGTCAAATCATTAAAAATGTTAAACCCTCACAACCATGTTCAAGGTTTGGTAGTTAGAGATTCCATTATTATTACCAAAGAAAAAACTCATGGAACAAAAAAGATGTTACAAATGATGAGTAAAGACAAATACTCTCAAGGAATATTGATTAAGTTTCCAAAAAAGAATCAAGATCTAAGAATAGATTTGCCAACAATTGGTTTCGATACAATAAAAGATTGTAAGAAATCTGGAATAAAAGGAATTGTATTAAAATCCAAACAAAATATTTTTATGGATAAAAATAAAAGTATAAAATATGCAAATAAAAATAAGATTTTTATAACCGCTATATGAAGAGAATTTTTATAGTAACCGGTGAGCCATCTGGGGATAAACTTGCCTCAACTGTTATAATGAAGTTAAAAAAGGTTAACCCAGATATTGATTTTTTATGTGTTGGTGGTGCACACTTAAGTTCTCTAGGTATAAAATCAATTTTTCAACTCAAAGAAATTACTTATTTAGGTTTTACCAGTGTTTTATTGAATATATTTAAAATAAAAAATAGAATTAACAAAACTGTTGATGAGATTATTAAGTTTAATCCCGATATATTATTCACGGTTGATAGCCCAGATTTTACTTTAAGAGTTGTGGAGAGAGTAAAAAAGATCAATAAAGATATCAAGACGATCCATTATGTTGCTCCACAAGTGTGGGTGTGGCGTGAGAGTAGAGTGAAGAAATTCAGAAGATTTGTTGACCACATGTTACTCTTATTTAATTTTGAAAAAAAATATTTTGACAAAGAAAATATCCCAAATACTTTTGTTGGACATCCTTTACTAGAACAAGATAATAAATCTAAAATTGATTTATCTTCATTAATAAATAATGAAAAAAAAATTATCTCAATATTTGCAGGAAGTAGAAAATCTGAAACTGATGTTTTATTACCTATTTTATGTAATTTTATTAAATTAATGAATATAAAGTTTAATGATTATATTTTTATTTTTCATGCGACAGACGAAAATAAAGAACTAATTGTCAATTTTATAAAAAAAGATTCATTAAATAATACTCAGGTAATTTCAGATGAAAACATTAAGTCTCAAATTTTATCTAACTCTGTTTTTGCTGTAGCAAAATCTGGCACCGTATCACTTGAAATTTGTAATGCTAGCATACCATCTATTATAATTTATAAAATTAATATGATTAATTATTTAATTATGAAATTATTAGTTAAAGTTAAATTTGCAAATATTATTAATATTATTAATAATAAAGAAATTATTCCAGAATTATTACAAGGTGAGTGCAATTCTAAAGAAATTTATAATTCGGTAGTTTATTTGCTAAAAAATCCAGAACTTATGAAAGACCAAGTTGAAAACTGTAATAAAACTTTAAATGACATTAGATCAAAATCATCTTCTTCAGGTGAAGCCTCTTCAATTTTACTTAAATACCTAACTTAATTTTCTGAGATTTTTTTATTACTTTTTGCTAAACTATTCTATTTTTTAACCTTTTTAAGATTTCATCCCTACCTAGTGAGACAATTATATCATAAATTCCAGGACCAAATTTTGATCCTGTTAAAACTACCCTAAGTGGTTGCCCAACTCCTTTGAAGTTAGTTTCGTTTGATTTTATGAGATGGTTGATAATTGGCTCTAAGTTTTCTTTGCTTAATTTTTCTAATTTTGTGACACTATTTAAAAATCCAGATATTATTCTTTTGGCCTTATCATCAATTAGCTTTATATCTTCCTGATTAAAACTTACCTCATCAACTATTATATATTGACCATTATTAAATATATCCTCTAATGTTTTGGCTTTATTTTTTAAGAATGTTAGAGATTTTCTAATCTTATCGTTTTTATCAGCTTTTATTTCATTTTTAAATAATTTGCAGTATCCGATAAATTGATTAAATAAATCATCTTCATCCATATTTTTTATATAGTGCTCATTCATCGATAATATACGGCTCATATCTAATTTGGATGGAGATTTACCAATTCCCTCTAAATTAAAATACTCTATACTCTCCTCTAATGTAAATATTTCTTTGTCCTTATATGACCAGCCGAGTCTTAATAGATAGTTCCTTAGGGCATCTGGCATTATTCCTATTTTAGAATAATCATCCAGAGTTGATGCATTGTCTCTTTTAGATAGTTTTTTACCCTCCATAGTATGAATTAAAGGAATATGTGCAAAACTAGGTAATTCCCATTTCATTGATAAATATATTTGCATCTGTTTAAAAGTATTTATTTTATGATCATCACCTCTTATAATGTGGGTCATACTCATTTGATGATCATCAACAGTCGCTGATAAATTATATGTTGGAGTTCCGTCATTCCTCAGAATAATAAAAT
>Ga0308004_10000884_pt1 | contig 13374 bp, 13 predicted proteins | sample Neamet38_FD_203156 | JGI IMG/M metagenome (GOLD analysis project Ga0308004, IMG submission 203156) | Marine microbial communities from water near the shore, Antarctic Ocean - #38 | ecosystem: Environmental > Aquatic > Marine > Unclassified | place: Southern Ocean | collected 2014-06-06 | reverse complement strand
CAAGCATAGAACAAAGTAATATACTTGCCAATCCAACATACACAGCTAATTTAAAAGGAATATCTAATGCTACTGAAGCAATAGTTCCCGTTGCATTAATTTGTGCAGTCACATAAGTGAATGAAGCTACTGTTAATACTAGTACTGCAGAAAGTCTTGCTGCATTACCACCATATCTTGTACCAACAAAATCTGGAACTGTGTAACAGCCAAATTTTCTTAGGTAAGGTGCCAATAAAGAAGCCACAAGTACATATCCACCTGTCCAACCAACTAGAAGCGCCATATAACCATAGCCCTTGAAGTAAATACCACCAGCCATTGCAACGAATGATGCACCAGACATCCAGTCTGCTGCAGTAGCCATTCCATTAAATACGGTAGGTACTTGTCTTCCTGCTACGTAATACGCGTCCATTTGAAGTGTACGTGATAACCAACCGATTACCGCATAGATAGCAACTGTGAATATAACAAAAGAAATTCCTATTGCTTTTGATGATACTCCTGCTTGTTCAAGAACTGCCATTAAGATTATGAATGCTATAAAACCACCCGTATAGATTCCATAAACTTTTGGTAGATTGTCTATAAATTTACCTTTTATCATTAGTCATCCTCTCTTTCAGTGAAGCCAAATTCTTCATCTATCTTCTCTTGTCTACCAGCAAACCAGAAAATCAATATTACAAATGATAATAATGACCCCTGACATGTCATATAATATGACAGTGGGTATCCAAAAGGTTTGAAGCTAGATGCTTGCATTTCGGCTCCGAAAAAAAAGATGCCAATTGAGAATACAAACCAGATTGCTAAAGTAACGAATAGCAAAGTTCTAGTTTTCTCCCAGTGTTGAGTTTGTTTTGACATTTTTATCTCCCTATAGGTTAAAAAAGAAACCATACCTATAATGAGATGGATTGAAACCCCTAAAAATGCTCGAATTGGTTAGGTTTTTCCAATATAAAAGAGTTAAGAGTAGATAAAAATGTTAAAATATAAACTTAAAATAAAAGATATAAAACTTGAAGATTTTAGCATTTATTTATTTGCTTTATTTAAAGGAATTCTCCCGAAGAAAAAAATTAAGAATATTGAAGACCTTACATCGTTCATTCAGAAAAAATCAGCCTGGGTATCACAGGTAACTTTATATAATTATCTAAAAACAAGAATGGGGACAAAGTGGGTATTGCATTTTGATGATGAGGTATTTTTAACATCTATTAACAAGGCTAAATGGAATATTTACTCTATAGCCCTTCAAGATCTTACTTTTTATAGTTTATCATATCTGAATGTTTTTTGTAATTATCAAGACATGGACAAGGCCAATGATATTTACGATGAAATTCTGACTAAGGAAACAGAAAGTGGAATGCCTGAAGAGGTTATTTTACAAGCAAAAAAAAAATTTAAAGAAAGATTAAAAAAAATCAATTGGAATACATATTATAAATCTTGGCCATTTAATGAAAGTGCACTAACGTTATATGAATGGGCGCCAGTTGCTGAAGAGTTAAAAACTTTAGATAGAAAAATAGTATTAAATTCAATGATTTTAAAATGGGATAATATTAAAGAAGAGTTTATAAAATTAATTAGTATTTAAATATTTTTTCTGTCATCCACTAAACTTTGAACAACACTTGGATCTGCCAAAGTTGAAGTGTCCCCTAACTGTTCATGTTCATTAGCTGCAATTTTTCTTAAAATTCGTCTCATAATTTTCCCAGATCTTGTTTTAGGAAGCCCTGGAGAAAAATGAATAATATCTGGTGTAGCGAGTGGTCCAATTTGTTTTCTAACCCAAAGTTTTAAATCTCTTTCAAGATCTAAATTATGGTTTTCTCCAACATTTAGAGTTACGTAGCAATATAATCCATTTCCTTTAATGTCATGTGGGTATCCAACAACAGCAGCTTCAGCAACTTTTGGATGTGCAACGAAAGCACTTTCTATTTCAGCTGTTCCAAGATTATGTCCAGAAACAATAATTACATCATCAACACGACCTGTTATCCAGTAGTAGCCATCTTCATCTCTTCTAGCGCCATCACCAGTAAAATATTTTCCTTCAAATTGAGAAAAATATGTATCAATAAATCTTTGATGATCACCGTAAACAGTTCTCATCTGTCCAGGCCAAGATTGAGAGATGCACAACCTTCCTTCTCCAGCACCCTTAATTTCGTTTCCATTTTTATCAACTATAGATGGCTTAATTCCATAAAAAGGTTTACTTGCAGAGCCAGGTTTTAAATTCATGGCACCTGTCTGTGGGCTAATTAAAATTCCTCCTGTCTCCGTTTGCCACCAAGTGTCGACTATAGGACAGTTAGAATTACCAACTGTTTTGTAATACCACATCCAAGCTTCTGGATTTATAGGTTCACCAACGGTTCCTAATAATTTTAATGATTTTCTTGAAGTTTTTGTAACAGGCTTATCACCCTCTCTCATCAACGCTCTAATAGCGGTTGGTGCTGTGTAAAAAATGTTAACTTTATACTTATCAATTATTTGCCACCACCTTGAACTATCAGGGTAAGTTGGAATTCCTTCAAACATGATAGTTGTAGCGCCATTAGCAAGTGGTCCATAAATTATATAACTATGTCCTGTCACCCACCCTATATCCGCCGTGCACCAATATATATCTTTAGGTTTATAGTTAAAAATATATTGATGAGTCATTGAGACGTAAACCATATAACCACCTGTTGTATGTAATACCCCTTTTGGTTTTCCAGTTGAGCCAGACGTATAAAGAATAAATAATGGGTCCTCTGCACTCATTTCTTCAGGATCACATTTATTTGATACGTCTTTAATTAAATCATCATACCAAACATCCCTCCCTTTTACCCAATTAACTTTATTGCCTGTTCTTTTTACAACAATACATTTCTTAACATTGGGACATTCTTTTAACGCTTCATCAGTAATTTCTTTTAGGGGAATTTTCTTTCCACCTCTAATACCTTCGTTGGCAGTAATTATATATTCAGATTCACAATCATTAACTCTTCCTGAAATTGAGGCAGCGGAAAATCCACCAAATATAATAGAATGAATTGCTCCAATTCTAGCACATGCGAGCATAGTAATTGCAAGCTCAGGAATCATAGTTAGATAAATTGTAACTCGATCACCTTTTTTTATTCCTAATTTTTTCAAGCCGTTTGCAGCCTTAGATACCTCTTGATGTAATTGTTTGTATGAAATTTTTTTAGTATCTTTTGGATCGTCCCCAACCCAAATAATAGCTGTTTTATCTTTTTTATCTTTTAGATGTCGATCTATGCAATTGGCTGAAGCATTTAATGTCCCATCTTCATACCATTTAATTTTAACATCTGTCTTGCTATATTTTACATTTTTAATTTTTTTATAAGGCTTAATCCAATTAATTCTTTTTCCTTCTTTTTTCCAAAACTCATTATTATTTTTAATCGAGTCAGAATACTTTTTTTGATACTGAGTTTTACTTGTTAGCGCACTTTTTGCCCACTCAGGTTTAGTTTTAATAATTAACTCTTTTTTGTCTATTTTTTTGGAAACTTTTATTTTGAATGATTTTACTTTTTTTCTATTAATAAGTTTTTCAGAAATTTTTTTTTTAGCTTTAGGTTTTTTTTTTATTTTTGGCATAAAATATTTTAAATAATACTCATCTTATTTAAAATTTTCCAGCTTTTAGAGTCTATTGGCATAACAGATAGTCTACTTTGTCTAATAAGAGGTAAATGGTCAAGGGACTTAGTTTTTTTAATCTTTTCAAGTGTTACACTTTTTCTTAATTTTTCCTTAAACTTTACTTGAACAGCTACAAACCTCTCACTTTCATCAGTCTTATCTAAAAAAGCTTCTTTAATAACCTCAACTATACCAACAATTTCTTTCCCAATATTAGAATGATAGAAAAAACACAAATCCCCTTTTTTCATATTTCTTAAGTTTTTTGCTGCTTGATAGTTTCTCACCCCATCCCATGGAGCACCTTTTGCACCAGCTTTTTTTTGTTGATCAATTGACCAGACATCAGGTTCCGATTTCATTAACCAATACTGCATCTAATTTTTTCTACGATAGCTATCTATCTTATTCATCTTTATAACTTTCATATAGTGTTCTGCTTTATAAGGAATGTTATGAACGGCAACATACGTCCTAATTTGCTATTGTATTTATTGATTAATAATAGTTTTATCAATACTTAACTTTCAAATTTTTTTCAACATTATCAATGGTTGTACCAATACCAAAAATACAATATTAATAATCTATTAAAAAATCATGATTAATTATTCTAATCCAATATTTATAGTTATATTCTTAAGTTTGTCAGGAATAATTTTAAGAACATCCCTAGTTTTGGTTGGTCAGAACTGGAGTAAAACTTTTCACTATCTCGCAACTTTTATTCTTCTACCAAATATTGCCTACGTTGTAACAACTGTTATAGCTAGCAACATTGCTTTATCCTTAGGTATGATAGGTGCCTTGTCAATTGTAAGATTTAGACACCCAGTTAGAAGCAACTTTGAGCTTACTATATATTTTGCATTATTAACAATTGGAATTGCAGCAGGTGTAAATATTAAATTTGCATTCTTGTTGCTAGTTACAATTTTTATAACCATTTTTGGTATTGAATTCTTTCAAAAAATTTTTAAACACTTTGGGAGTAGTTTAAATCAAATTTCATTTAACGAGGGCATAACTAATAATATACTAGAAGTATCAGCAGAGGCAGAAATTAAAGCTTTACAAATGAGTGTTAATTTAATTGAGTCCTATTTTTCAAAGGCAGATCAAAAATGGGAATATAAATTAGTTTTTAAAAAAAAATCTGAATTAGATTTATTTTTGAGTAAAATATCAAATGAAAGTAAAATTAGCTCTTATAAAACCTCTTCTGTAATAAATTAATATTTTTGCCATGAAAAAAGCAATTCCGTTCATACTAATTTTATTAGTACTTTTACTGTTAGGAATATCTATTAAGAAAGATGAGAGACTAGTAGTTAAAAATAACTCTACAACCACCTGTGATAGTTTAAGTTATGAACAAAATTTACTAAATACCAAAGAAAAATTTAGTGAATTTGATTTAGATATTAAAATATTAAAAGAAAAAAAATGGAAAAAAATAGTAATAAAGAATCAACTATCAGCTTTAGAAAATAAAAGTTATACTTATGATCCAAAATACACACCAGTAACTTTAATTGTTAAAAATAAACATGGTTTTAGGTGTCAGCTATCAGCAGAAATAAAGCCCCACGGAGATCTTGCTGATCATTTTGTCATTTTTAAACCAGGAGCAGATACAATTTATGAATTACCGAGCCTAAAAGTAAAAATATTAAATGGTAATATTTTTGGAATTATTGAATTTAGATTATTTATCCCAAAAACAAGAAACCACACAAATGAAATTCTTGCAACTACCTTACTTCAAGAATTAGGTTTTTATGCGCCAAGAACAACCAATGTAAATATTAGTTATAATAATAAAAAAACTAAATATATTTTTCAAGAAAAAATAAATAAAGAGTTTTTAGAAAATAATTCACTACAAGAAGGGCTAATATTTTCTGGAGACGAAAGATTTGCTTTTAAATATAATGAAGACAAACCTAATTCTAAAGAATCTGGGATTTCAAAACATAAATTAACAGACTCAAAGTTTTCATTAAAAAATACAATAAATACAAATATTGCAGTAAAGGCTTTACAAATTTTAAATGAGTCTAGTTTTTTTTATTCAAGCATTGTAAATCAAGTTACGGCAGTTGATTATTTTTCTAGTCAAAACAAAAACTTATATGGTGAGTACTTTTTAGATTTACCAAAGTTTGATGCAATATTATCAGCAATAAGTGCCACTCACGGTTTAAGTCGAGATGACAGAAGATTTTATTATGATGTTGTGAAAAAAAAATTCATTCCAATTTACTATGATGGCATGGTCTCAATTTTAGATAGCAATAATGAACTTATTGTAAATAATCATAAGTTTAATCTTTCTTTAAAAAATAAATCTAGTAAAACTCTTAAATCAGCAAAAATAGGAGCTGCTTCAGCATTAGAATCCATAAAGCAAATTAAAACTGATAAATTAAATTTTTTAATTGAGGAAAGAGGATTGAATATCTCTAGAAAAAACCTAATTGCAATAATTGAGATGATTAAAAACAATCTTTTAATTATTAAAACTATACCAGAAAATACGATTATAAAAGTATCTAATAATATTGAGCATCCTTTAAAAAATATATCTGCAATTAAAAAAAAAATTAATGCTTCTTATTTATTTATTAAGAATGAAAAATATATCAAATGTGACCTTCTCTTAAATAAGTGTGTACCTATAGATTTAAGTAATAAAGAAATCAATCTAGCCCTAGAACAAAGATTGAAAGATAAAAATAAAACAGATTTAATTTTTATGGGAGATATTGAAAAATTTAGTGAAAATAATTTACAACAAACTATTTTATCTGACAACTATAAAAGAATAAAAATCTTACCAAACATTATTATTAGAACATATGGAAACACTTCAGTTGATATAAATGAAAAAACCAAAACTATTGAAATAAAAAAAAGTAGTGCAGATGGGAAAGTATTATTTTTAAATAGCTTTTTAAAAGATTGGAAAATAATATTTGAAGACTTAACAATCTCAAATCTAAAAATTGATAGAAGAGATGTAAATGGGCTTTCTGGTTGTATTAATTTTTATGATAGTAAAATAGAAAATATAGAACTTCGTATTAATAAGGCACTTTGTGAAGATGGAGCTAACTTTGTTAGAACTGATGGAACAATTGTAAAATCTTTTGTAAACAATGCTTTATCTGATGGAATAGACTTAGATTTTTCAAATGTAGAATTTCATGAACTAAAAGTTGATGAATCTGGAAATGATTGTATAGACTTTTCTTATGGAAAGTATGTTCTAAATAACTCCTCCTTAAATAAATGTGGTGATAAAGCTATTTCTGTAGGTGAAAATTCTTTATTAAAAATTGATAACATCAAAATTTCCAATTCTAGTATGGGCATTGCTTCTAAAGATAGCTCTTTAACAAAATTAAATTTGGGAAATATGCATCAGGTGCAAACTTGTGTTGCGGTCTATAAAAAAAAACAAGAGTTTAATGGAGGTTTTTTGAGTATTAGAGATTTAGTATGTGAAAATTATGATTCACTCTCCAATATTGATAAATATTCTAAAATTGCTTACAAAAATGACTAAACTAAATTAACTAAATGTCATTCAGAATAGAACAAAAATTAATGATTAATAAAAGTCAAATTTTTGACTTCAAAAAATGGATAGATAGCAAAGGTTATAAAAAATTATTTAATGATCGTAAGGTTAATAGCTTATATTTTGAGAATATAGCAAATAGTATTTTTTTAGATTCAGAAGAGGGAATTCTACCAAGAAAAAAGCTTAGAGTAAGAAATTATCCAGAAGATAAAACCCATGAATATTTTTTTGAAAATAAAATTTCAAGTCCAGAAGGTAGATTTAAAGAAAAAAAAAATATTAGTAAAACCCAATTTGAAAAAATAAAAAAATATGGTTATTATGATAGTTTATATAGTTCATGCTATCCTAGATTCTACGTTACCTATTCAAGAGAATATTATGATTGCAAAACATCCAGGTTAACTGTTGACACAAATATTTCTTATAAAGATTTTAAAAATAAAAAATTAAATAAAAAAGATAGTTCTATAGCTGTTGAAATAAAAACTAATCCAAATCATTCACTGGATGATTTATTACAACAATTTCCATTTCAAAGAATTAGATTTTCAAAATATTGTAGAGGATTTCTGAATTTATATTGCTAAGACTAATTTTTATATCAGGCCCCTTTGGATTGCAATTTTGATCTAGATTTTGGGGTATCTTAAATAAATCACTTACAGTAGTTAGGTTTTTTTCAAAAGAAACTCCTATGACTGTAGGATTATCAAACTGATCTAAACTACAACAATCATTTGAATGTATATGAGTTAACTCTAACTCGGTTTCATCTATTACTAGACATACAATCAAATCTTGAATTTTTAAAAGATTTTCAAAAATTCTATATTCAAAATTTTACACTTGTTTGGTCATTATAACAGAAAACCTTAATATCATTATTAAATTCAAAAATTTGTTTTTGAAAGACCAGTCATCATGTATTCCAAGACTTATTAAATCATATTATGATTATTACATCTTTATCCAATTTTTTGGAACAATTTCATACATGTTTTCTGAAACAAGACCGCTCCATTTACGTGGTGCAATAATAGTTTTATTTTTTTTTTGAGAAAGCCATGCTCCCCACCAAGCAAAAGAACTATTTGGTATTATAAAATTTGTAAAATTAGTAATTAAATATAAATAATTATAAAATTTATTCCCAGCATTACTATGTTCAATATAATTAGTTTTTTTAAAAAAAGAAAATTTATCCTTACACCAATCAAGATCATCTGAAAAAATAAATATTTCCAAATCTTCACCTTTTAATTCTTTAAATTTATCTATCGCTTTTTTATAGTATTCAATATCAACAACATTATGTTCTGGGTTATTAATAAAATCTGTCCTTCTAACATTCACACAAATAGAATTAAGGGGAGAGATTCTCTTAATAAAATTTATATTATTTTCAATATTTTTTAAATTATCAAAGTTAAATATTTTTAATAATTCATTTCTATAATCTTTGAAGTACTCTTCTACTTGCCAATGACCATCTAGGTATAAATTTTTTTTTTTAGATTCTTTAATTCTTTTATCTAATAGACGTGTTTTTTCTACATACACCAATACATTAAAAAAATTTAGAATTGATGCAATCAATTTTCTTATTTTATAATTTTTTGGAAACTGCAACACTTTTAAAAGATCTCTATTTGTAGCAGTTTTTTCTTTTATTCCAAAAATATCTAAATCAAAATTTCTTGGAGGGTTTCTGGGGGGTGGATTTATTTTATATTCCTCCATTAAACGGGTATCAAAAATCATATTTGTACCATTCCGTTTTGACAAACAATAACCTGTTGCAAACTGAAACATTTGGTTGCCCAAGCCACCTTTTAAATTAACTATTATCACTCTTTTTTTAAATATTTTCTATAATTTCGTAAATCATATCACGCCATGTGAAAAATTGAATTATTATATACTTTAATTTGTCACAAAAAGAAAAAATTGATTATAATTTTACACCAGCACCTTTTAAAAAAGCTGCTTCTTCATCTAGGGCCCACCTTGGTTTTGCTGAATGATTTAAATCACTAAATTGATTTAATTTAAATTTTTCCATACCAACCATTGCGATCATTGCCGCATTGTCTCCACATAAATTAATTGGAGGGAATATTGCCTCAAACCCCTCTTCTTTACAGAGATTTTTTAAAACTTCCCTAATTCTTTTATTTGCAGCAACACCTCCAGCAATAACAAACTTATTTATATTAATATTATTTATCTTCTTAAATTGTAATATGGCAATCTTACTTTTTTTATATAATATTTCTTCAATTGTTTTTTGAAAAGATGCGGCCAAATCATACTTCTCTTGTTGAGTTTTAATTTGTTTTGAAATTTTTAAAACAGCAGTTTTTAATCCCGCAAAAGATAAGTTGCACCCACCCTTGTGAAAAATAGGTTTTGGTAAATCATATTTAGTTGGATCACCTTTTTCGGCATATATTTCTATTTGCGGTCCACCAGGAAATTCTATACCTAATAATTTTGCTGTTTTATCAAAAGCTTCTCCCACAGCATCATCAATAGTTGTTCCTAATTGTTTATAACTTCCTAAACCTTGAACATTTAAAAATTGAGTGTGTCCTCCAGAAATTAAAAGCAGCAGGTAGGGGTAATTTAATTCAGAGTTTAGTTTAGGGCTTAATGCGTGACCTTCTAAATGATTAACAGCGATGAAAGGTTTGTTAAGTGAAGACGCCATTGCTTTTCCAAAACTTAACCCAACTGATAAACAAACCATAAGACCTGGGCCAGCAGTAGATGCTATTGCGTCTATAGTATTCATCTTAATTCCACTGTCATCAATTGCTTTTTTTGTGATTGAGTCTATTTTTTCTATGTGCGATCTAGCAGCAAGTTCTGGCACAACACCCCCAAAATCTTTATGAACATCAACTTGGCTTGAAACAATGTTTGATAAAATTGTTGGAATACCTTGCTCATTTTCAGTTACAATAGATGCAGCTGTTTCATCACAACTTGATTCAATTCCTAAAATGAAGGGTTTTTTGTTCATTAAAATAGTTTTTATTAATAATATAATCTCAATATAAGCATTAAGTATAACTCAACAAAATGAAAAATAAAAAAATTATTATTGGCTCTAGAGGAAGTAAATTAGCACTAATTTATGCAGAAAAAGTTAGAAAAAAAATCCTATTTTATGCAAAAGAATTTGAAATTGAAGAAGTAATTATTAAAAAAATTGTAACTAAGGGCGATCAAATTCAAGACATAAGACTATCTGAGGTTGGAGGTAAAGGTCTTTTTTCTAAAACCATAGAGGTTGAATTGTTAGATGAAAAAATAGATATAGCTGTTCATGCATTAAAAGATATGCCTTCTGAAGAAACTGAAGGATTGTTAACAAATTGCTTTTTGGAAAGAAATGACCCAAGAGAAGTTTTAATCAGTAGAGACAATAAATATTTAAAAGACTTGGCACCAAATTCAATTGTTGGTACTTCTTCATTTAGAAGAGAGTTTCAAATAAAAGAAATAAGAAAAGATCTTGAATTTAAACTAATTCGAGGAAATGTTGATACAAGAATAAAAAAACTTAATGAGAATTTATATGATGCAATTATTTTATCTTATGCAGGAATTAATTCTTTAGGATTGAGTCAAAATATATCTCAAACTTTTTCTACTACTGAAATAATACCTTGTGCGGGGCAGGGAGTTATTGCCTTACAATGCAGGACAAATGATAAAGAACTAAATGAATTATTAAAAAAAGTTAATCATCAATCAACACACAACGCCATAAAAGCTGAGAGAAATGTTCTAAAAGTTTTAGAGGGAGATTGTGAAACGGCAGTAGGAGTATTTGCTAATATAGATGGTGATAAAATTAATCTTGAGGCTGAGCTTTTTTCATTAGATGGTAGCAAAAGGTTCCACTTAAAATCATCTGAAAATATAGATAAAGCTAATGAATTGGGAATAGAGATGGGAAAAACGCTTAAAAAGATATCTAATAATTCTTATAAAAAATAATATGCATATCTTGCTCACAAGACCATTAGAAGACTGTCTTGAAATGATATTAAAATTTCAATCACTTGGTCATGAAGTTTCTCATTTACCTCTAATGAATATTGAGGGTTTAAAATATGAGTCCTTAAATTACTTTGAGTTTGGAGGGATTATTTTTACGAGTGTTAATGCTATTAAATTTCTAGATATAAAAAATATTGATAAAAAAATAGCATGCTTTTGTGTGGGAAGTGCCACTGAAAAGAAAGCTAGAAGTGATGGTTTTCAAAATGTTTTTACTGCTGATGGGAATGTAAATAATTTAAAGGAATTAATTTTACTAAATTTTAACCATTCTGAAGGAAAACTGCTTTATATTAGTGGAGAAGTAATCTCTAGCAATTTGGATCAGGATCTAATTTCAAATGGTTACACTATAGAACGAGTAATCAATTATAGAGCAAACCCAATTGAAAAGTATGATGAAGACTTTATTAAAAAACTAAAACTAAAAATGCCAGAAATCACTTACATTTACTCACAAAATAGCGCCATTAATTTTTTAAAAATAATTAAAAATTATCAGCTAGAAACCTTATGGATGAATACTAATTTAATGTGTATTAGTGAAAAAACCTGCTCAATTCTTAATGAAATTAAGTGGAAAAAAATTTTTATTTTTAACCCTGGAGAAGAAGAATTTTTGCTATATAAAATTTAATTATGGACATATTTAGTAATTTTAGTGACCTGTTTGTTTCTGTTTGGTCTAATGGAATTCGTGGAGTTGATATTTTCCAAATACTAATTGGTATTGGAATCTTTTTTATTTTTTTAATTTTTAGAGGAATAATAAGTAAAGTTATTATTAAAAGACTAGAGGCTATTGCAAAGAGAACTACAAACAAGCTAGATGATACCTTCGTTCATGCAATGGAGGGACCTGCCAGGTTCTTACCAATCGTTTTGGGTTTTTTTATTGCAAGTTACTATATGTCTTTTGGTGAGGATGCTAGAGCTGTAGTTGATACAATTAACAGAACGCTGATCACTATTTTAATTTTCTGGTTAATACATCAAATTGTTGAACCAATTTCTTATATCTTAAGTGGATTGGATAAAATGTTAACGCGTGAGTTAATTGGTTGGATTATAAAATCCTTAAAAATTTTAATTTTTATTTTAGGATTAGCAGCTGTACTTGAACTTTGGGGAATAAAAATAGGACCAATCATTGCTGGACTTGGTTTATTTGGTGTCGCTGTTGCTTTAGGTGCGCAGGATTTATTCAAAAATTTAATTTCAGGAATTTTAGTATTAGTAGAAAAAAGATTTAAGATCGGTGACTGGATTTTAGTAGAAGGTATTATTGAAGGTGTAGTTGAGAAAATTGGTTTTAGATCAACAGTTTTGAGAAAATTTGATAAGTCTTTGGCTATAATTCCTAATTTTCAGTTTGCTGAGAATGCAGTTATAAATATTAGTGAAACGACTAACTGGAGAATAGATTGGGCAATAACTCTTCAATATGACACTACAGTTGATCAGTTAAAAAAAATAAGAAACGAAATTGAAAATCATATTAAGAAAAGTGAAGATTTTGATGATGCTGTTGGGATTGCAGTACGAATTGAAAAGTTTTCAGATAGCTCAATAGATATGAGAGTTAGATGTTTTACTACCTCTAATAGTTTTAGTACATGGCTGGAAGTTAAGGAAAAACTTGCAATTGAAATAAAACAAATTGTAGAAGGAAATAGTGCAGCTTTTGCTTTTCCAAGTCAGTCAATTTATATTGAAAAGAAATGATAGCTATTTTTTACTTAGCACTTCAAATATTAAAGCTCTATTCTTATGTCGTGTTAGCAAATGTTGTAATTAGTTGGCTTGTTTCCTTTAATATTATAAATACTCAAAATAGGTTTGTTTACTCAATATTAGAAATGACTTACCGACTAACTGAGCCAATGCTTAGTAGAATAAGACGATTTCTTCCTAATTTAGGATCGCTAGATATTGCACCAGTAATACTACTGTTATTGATTTGGTTTATAGAAATGTGTATGAAGCTGTACATTGCACCAATGATTTTT
>Ga0308004_10000882_pt1 | contig 13397 bp, 7 predicted proteins | sample Neamet38_FD_203156 | JGI IMG/M metagenome (GOLD analysis project Ga0308004, IMG submission 203156) | Marine microbial communities from water near the shore, Antarctic Ocean - #38 | ecosystem: Environmental > Aquatic > Marine > Unclassified | place: Southern Ocean | collected 2014-06-06 | reverse complement strand
ATAATGCGCTAGCAAATACAGACGATGGTTCTTGTGTTGAAGTTGTAGAAGGATGTATGAATCCTTTAGCAAATAACTATAACGCTGATGCGAATCAGAACGTTAACTGTGTATTGCCTATTTATGGTTGTACAGACGAAAATGCATTAAACTTTGATGCTGATTCTGAGGTAGACGATGGCTCTTGTATTGATATTATTTATGGATGTATGGATGCTGATGCACTCAATTTTAATCCTAATGCAAATGTTACTGATGACTCATGTATCTATGCTAGCTCAGGTTGTACCGATTCAAATGCAATTAACTACGACTCAAATGCAAATGTTGACGATGGTTCTTGTTATGGATGTACGGTTTCGTACGCTGTGAATTTCTGTTCTACTTGTGAAAGTACAGACAATACAATCTGCGAAATAAAAGGTTGTACAGATAGTAATATAATTAATTACGATCCTGAAGCTACTGTAGATGATGGTACTTGTAGCCCATTTGCTAACGAAGTATACGGTTGTACTGATGCTCAATATATTGAGTATTATGAATTCGAAGGAGCTGGTGTTTATACATTAAATGGTCCTGCTACTTTTATGGGTACTCAGATAAATACTGATAACGGTACTTGTGTTACGCTACTTATTACCAATTGTACTAACAGTAATGCTTGTAATTATGATGCACTAGCAAATGTAGACTCTGGAAACTGTAACCTTCCAGTTAATTGTGATTCTTGTTCTGGCGAACAAGATGGTTCTGGAGTTGTAGAAAATAACGATTCTGATAATGATGGAGTGTGTGATGATGATGATGATTATTATTGTATTCTTCCAAATCAATTTACCGGTAATACAGGCTCTCTTATGACTTTAATGCTACTTCCTGATTTTATAAGTTCCTTAAATATAACAGAAGAAAATGCTTACATAGTCGCTTTAAATCAAGATGGATTAGTAATCGGTTCAGTAGATGTTTATGGTATTTCTCAAATATCAATTGCAATCTGGGGTAATGATTCATCAACTCCTCAAATAGACGGAGCAATAACTAATGAGTCTATTAGTTTCCAGTTTGTAAACGGAATAGATTTATACGATTTAGTAATGCCTACACCTGTTTCATATACTACCAATGAAATGACTGTACAATTTTCAGCCGCAATCCTTACAAATTCAGATGATTGTGGAATATACATCTGTTCAGACCCAAACTATTTAGAATACTATTTTAACCCAACAGGAATAGATATAGAAAGCACAAACACTGAAGAAATTTGTAGTACTCTAATAACAAGTACGGACTTAACAGCCGATATGTTTATAGAACCTATAAACACTGGCGCTAACATGACTTTACCAATGCCTGGAGGATTGTTAGAACAATTTGCTGGTGGTCAAATAGCTGCTTTTATGGGCGATATGTGTGTAGGATTGGAATCTATCACTACAGGGTTTATTGCAATGGGTTTATGGGGAGACGATAGTTCTACTGAGCTTATTGATGGTTTGCTATCTGGCGAAGTACCTACCTTTGCAGTCCTTTATAACGGTGGAGTTATTAGTTTAGACCAAAACGAAATGACAGGGTACCAAACAAATTTGATCACACCCATCTTAAACTTTCAATTTACAGAACCTATAGGATGTACAAATCCAGCAGCGTGTAATTATCTTTCATACGCTCTTATAGACGATGGTTCATGTATCCTTCCAATTGAATTTTACAACTGTAATAATAGTTGTATAAACGATACTGATAACGATGGGATTTGTGATGAATTAGAAATTCCAGGCTGTACAGAATGGGGCTATAATAATTACAATGAAGTAGCTACAGATAATGACGGCTCTTGTACAGTTTCATGGGAAGATGATTATACAAATCTTAGTTTAAGTTCTAATACAATAATAGATAGTATAGAGACTGATTATACTAATTATATCACAAATTCAACAGCTACAATAGACAGTCTTCAGGCAGCCTATGACCAATTAGATGGTTTATCCATAAGCATCGATTTATTGCAGGGTTGGAATATAATAGGCTACACAAATAGCTACGAGCAAGATGCTGAAGAAGCATTATTTGCTATCGAAGATTTAATTGAGGTATTTAAAGACAACAATGCGGATGTATATATGCCCGAGTATGGGTTTAATGGAATAGGCAATCTAGTACCAGGTCAAGGATACCAAATAAAAGTAAGTGAAGCTTACAATTCATTCTCATTCGAAAATACACCAACTTTTGGCTGCACTGATGAGTCTGCCTTTAACTATAACCCTCAAGTAAATACAGATGATGGTTCTTGTATAGATGTAGTAATAGGTTGTATGGATTCATTTGCTTGGAATTATGATTCACTAGCTAATACCTGGGGTACTTGTATAGATGTAGTAATAGGTTGTATGGATGTTTTATATACTGAATACAATGCCGAAGCAAATACCGATGATGGTTCTTGCGTTACACACTCTTGCATCTTCATTTCGGATTGTGAGTTTTTTGGGTGTATGGATTTTTTGGCTATGAATTACAATGCTTATGCCACGAATGATGACGGTAGTTGTTTATATCTATTATTAGGATGTTTAGATTCAGACGGTTGTAATTATAATGAACAAGCTAACACAGATGATGGAAGTTGTAGTTACGCAGAACAAGGTTATGACTGCGAAGGAAGTATTACAGCAGAGATTGGTGATATAATGGAAGGTGGAATCGTATTCTACTTAGACGAAACAGGCGAGCATGGTTTAGTCGCAGCATTAGAAGATATAACCGAAGGTTCTAATATGGGAACTATCGGAACCGAAGAAGGCTTCGAGTGGGGTTGTTTTGGAACTAGTGTAAGTGGAGCAGATGGACAAGATATAGGCACAGGAACCCAAAATACATTAGACATTGTTACCCAAAATTGCCAAACGCAAAATGGCGAAATAACGGCAGCCCAAGCTACTTTAAACTACTCAGTTGAAGGCTATACAGACTGGTATTTGCCATCAAAAGAAGAATTGCAAGAAATGTACAGTACCATAGGAAATGGTGGCTCACAAGGCAATATAGGTGGTTTTGAGACAAATGATTATCCTTACTGGTCTTCCTCGGAGACCAATATTTACGTCGCGTGGTACGTCGACTTCTATAATGGTAGCACGGACACCTTCAGTAAGGGCGCTTCTTTTAGAGTTCGTTGTATCCGGGCTTTTTAACAATTTACCTCTTTACCTATTTACGTTAACCGCGAAGCGGGCGAATTTGAGACAACAAGAAAAAACATATACAAAACGATGAAATATCTACTACACATAATGCTACTAATGTTTCCACTATTATTGGTAGCCCAAACACCTCTAGGTATAAACTACCAGGCGGTAGCATACGATGTAAGTGGCTTTGAGCTCTCCAACCAAGAGATTTCTGTTCGCTTAGGAATACTCTTAGAAACTGCAGATGCAGAAAGCTCCTATACCGAAACCCACCAAATAACGACCAACGACTTTGGTTTGTTTTCTTTGGTGATTTCAGATGGAACTACTACAGATGATTTCTCAGCTTTAAACTGGGAAAATGGAGCCTTTCTGAAAATAGAATTAGATACCAATTTAGATGGAAATTACAGCCTAATGGGAATAAACTCTTTTAGCTCGGTTCCTTATTCTCTCCATTCTACTTTTGCAGAGAATATACCTTCTTCAGTTTCCAATAAAATAGATAGTTTACAAAATATTGTAGATATCGTTTCTCAATATTTTGGTTGTAAAGACCACGATGCCTGTAATTACAATGCCACAGCCACCATGTCCGACAATAGTTGTACGTATGCCATAGCTGGTTATACTTGCGATGGTGTTTGTATTGATACAGACCTAGATAGTGTTTGCGATTTGGACGAGGTAGAAGGCTGTACAGATGCTAGTGCTTGTAATTATATAGTAGGAGCCACAAACGAAGACAACTCTTGTATTTACCAAGAAGCCTACCACAACTGTCAAGGCTCTTGTGAAAACGACGACGATGGTGATGGAATATGCGATGAAATTGAAGAAGGTTGTACCGATGCTACAGCAGACAATTATAACCCACAAGCCTTAAGTAGTACAAACTGTATTTATTTTGGTTGTACAGACAACACCTCAGGCAACTACAACCCACAAGCAAACCAAGACGATGGCTCTTGTATTCCTGCCGAGGCTTGCCCTTACCCAGAGTATCTTGAGTACGATTCTACAGCAGCTAGTTATAGTGCCAATCTATGCCAAACACTTATTGTTTACGACTGCATGGATGTTTTAGCTTTAAATTACAATCCAGAAGCAAATGTAAACGAAGGTTGCGAGCATATTTATGGTTGTATGAATGGTATGGCAGATAATTACAGTTACGAATTTACGATCGACGATGGTTCTTGTATAATAAGTGGCTGTCTGGATCAGGCTTCTGGAAATTATAATGAATTTGCGAATACCGATGATGGCTCTTGTTTAATAGGGGGGTGTGTAAATAGCTCTGCAGAAAACTACAACCCCGAAGCAGGTATAAACGATGGCACCTGTATTATTTATGGATGTACCCTAGAGAGCTACCCAAACTATAATTATTATGCTACAATAGATAATAATAGTTGTGATTTGAACTCTACAGAACTTTATGGCTGTACCGACTCTTTGGCTTATAATTTCGATTCTTTAGCTATTGTAAACAATGGGGTTTGTGAAATATATCAAATAGGCGACCTAATAGAAGGCGGAATTGTTTTTTATGTAGACGAAACAGGTGAGCACGGTTTGGTTGCTGCCTTGGAGGATTTAGGTCAATTTGAATGGGGTTGTTGGGGAACGGGTATAGCAGGAGCAGATGGACTAGCGATAGGCACCGGCTATCAGAACACCTTAGATGTATTATCTCAAAATTGTCAAACTCAAGGAGGAGGTATAACAGCATCTCAAGCTGCTTTATCATACGAAACAGAAGGCTATACAGACTGGTACTTACCTTCAAAAGATGAACTCTTAGAAATGTATAACACCATAGGGAATGGAGGGCTAGAGGGCAATATAGGGGGTTTCAGCAGTACTTACTATTGGTCTTCCTCGGAGAGCGTTAATATTTACTGCGCGTGGTTCGTCGTTTTCGGTGATGGTATCACGGGCTACCTCAACTATAAGAGCAATACCTACAGGGTTCGTATTATTCGCGCTTTTTAACTATTTATCGCTAGGCGCGCAGAGGCCGAATTTGAAAAACAAGACATAATAAACATTAGCTATGAAAAAGACACTCACATACAGCATCCTAGCACTAAGTATTAGTGCAGGAGCACAAAGCATCCAAAGACAAGTAATCAGTCCAATGGGCTCGGTGCAAAGCAACGGAAATATAATACTAAGCTCCACCGTAGGACAGCCAATCTCAGGTAGTATAGGCGAAAATGAAACCTTGAGTCAGGGCTTTCAACAAAACCTAACGGCTACCCAAAACATAGACTTAAGAGAAGGTTGGGGAATGGTCTCTACCCATGTGCGCCCTTATGCTAAAGATTTGGTAGATGTATATGCTGGAGTAGAAGCAGATCTGAGTATTGTTAAAGACAATAATGGTTCTGCGTATTTGACTGAGTTTGGCTTTAACGGTATTGGAGACTGGGATTTTAAAGAAGGTTACCAATACAAAATGACTGCTGAAAACGTACTTACGTTAAGAGGGAGTAGAGTGATTCCAGAATTAAACCCTATTTCATTTACTGAGGGTTGGAATTTGATGTCCTACCTAAGAAATACTGCAGCAGATGTTATCCCAGTAATGAGTGACATGGTAGAGGATATTTCAATAATAAAAGATCATGATGGCCTTGCCTATTTACCAGAATGGGACTTTAATGCAATCGGGAACTTTAATCCAGGAATTGGTTATCAAATAAAAACAAATACGGCAACAGTATTAACTTTTGAAAGTAATGCTACTGAGTATAGATTAGAGCAAAACAACCACAGTGCAATAGCTACAAACACAAAACGCTTTGCAAGACCTGTAAACACAGGCAGTAACCATACGGTACTCATTTTAGAAACTGCTTGGAACGAAACGCCTGAACTTGGCGATGAAATAGCAGCCTACGACAGCAAAGGAAACATGGTAGGAAGTGTAGCCTTACAAGAAGGACACAATGCCATAGCCATTTGGGGAGATGATGAGTATACTCAGGAAAAAGAAGGCTTAGCTCATGGAGAAGTATTTACCCTTGTTTTGTATAATCAAGCAAGCGATAAACTAAGCGAACTAAAAGTTAGCGAATGGGAGCGAGGCAACGATGTATTTGCCAAAGATGGAATGAGTGTAATAGCAGGAATCCAACAGCAAGATGTAATAGTCCAAGAACTAGAGTTATTCCAAAACGTACCTAATCCAGTACGCTCTAATACCGAAATTAGTTTTTATCTGCCAGAGGCAACAAAAGCAAAACTAAGCCTAACAAACGCCCTCGGACAAGAAGTATTTACCCTAAGCAATAAAGACTATGAAAAAGGCTTGCATAAAGTAAACCTACAAAGAGCAAACCTTGCAAGTGGAATGTACTATTACAGCTTACAAACCCCTACCAAGAAATTAACAAAACAATTAACGGTTGTAGAATAAGAAATTATGAATAAGATCGTATTATTTATCACCCTTATGCTAGGGACTACTTCTTTCGCTCAAACACCCCAAGGTATAAATTACCAAGCGGTAGCTTATGATGCAAATGGCTTTGAACTCGCGAACCAAGAGATTTCTGTACGCTTAGGAATACTTCTAGAAACAGCAGATGCAGAAAGCTCTTACACCGAAACCCACCAAATTACGACCAACGACTTTGGTTTGTTCTCTTTGGTGATTTCAGATGGAACTACTACAGACAATTTCTCAGTTTTAAACTGGGAGAATGGTGCCTTTCTGAAAATAGAATTGGATGCCAATTTAGATGGAAATTACTCCCTAATGGGAATAAACTCTTTTAGCTCAGTTCCTTATTCTCTCCATTCTACTTTTGCAGAGAATATTCCTTCTTCTGTTTCTAATGAGATTGATAGCTTAAGAAACATCGTTGACATCGTATCTCAATACTTTGGCTGTAAAGACCACGACGCTTGTAATTACAATGTAGATGCAACCATGTCCGACAATAGTTGTACGTATGCACAAGAAGGTTATTATTGCGATGGTGAATGTATAGACACCGATGGCGATACCATTTGTGATTTGGACGAGGTAGAAGGATGTACCGATGAAACCGCTTGTAATTATATACTAGGAGCAACAAACGAAGACAACTCTTGTATTTACCAAGAAACCTACCACAATTGCCAAGGCGACTGTGAAAATGACGACGATGGCGATGGAATTTGTGATGAATTAGAACAAGGTTGTACCGATGAAACTGCCTACAATTACAACCCACAAGCATTAAACAGTACAAACTGTATCTATTCGGGCTGTATGGACAACACCTCTGGAAACTATAATCCTATGGCTAACCAAGACGATGACTCTTGTATCCCTGCAGAGGCATGTCCTTATCCAGAGTATGTTGAATACGATTCTACGGCAGCTAGTTTTAGTGCTGGTTTATGCCAGACTCTCGCTGTTTATGGCTGTATGGAGGAATTTGCTTTAAACTACGATCCAGAAGCCAATGTAAACCAAAGTTGTGAACATATTTATGGTTGTACAAAATTGTGGGCAGAGAATTATAATGCTAATGCAACGTCGATAGATTATTCATGTATTTTACATGGTTGTAATAATCCAATTGCTGAAAATTATAATTCATTTGCTTCAATTAATGATGAAACTTGTATTATCTATACATCAAAAATATTCGGTTGTAAAAACATAACGGCCTTAAATTATAACCCAAGTGCAACTCATTCAAATAATAGTTGTCAAATAAATGGATGTACGCTAGAAGAATACCCCAATTTTAACTTGCAGGCTACTATCGATGATGGTTCTTGTGATATGCTATCTTTAGATAGGTTTGGATGTACAGATTCTACTACATATGGCTATAATTTTCAATCAAACATCGATGATGGTTCTTGCTTCATTATTCCAATCGGAACAATTATGGATGGAGGAATAGTTTTTTATGTAGATGATTCAGATGATCATGGACTCATTGTTTGTCAAGATGATATATCTGGTACATTTGGCTGGGGTACTAACTGGTCTCAAGATATTCTGGGGCTCCAAGAAAACATAGGAACAGGTTTAGAAAATACGATTAGAATTTTAGATGGTATAAATCAATTTGACACACACGCATATTATGCTTATAATTATTCATTGAATGGATATGATGATTGGTACTTACCTTCTAAAGATGAAATGAAAACTATAATTGATAGATTGAATAATTCGGAGTACAATGACTTGATTGGTTTTATACCAAATGGGGGTTCTTGGGGTTATTATTGGTCGTCATCTGATTGTAATTCTCATAATGGATGGAAAACACTCTTTCCCAATGGAACTCAATCCTGTAGTAATACAAGTAAGAACGAAGAACATCCAATTAGACCAATTCGCACCTTCTAAGTAATCCTACTTATATTACAATAATTTATATTTTTACCTAACAGGGAACAATTGGCTTTACACCTTGTTCGTTTGATATCGGTACCTTAATCGGTAAGTCCAAAAACAGCAAACTTCTGCAACCCTTAATATAGCTAGGGTATAGGATTGCTTTCGAGTTTCGTCCAGACCTGAACCTTAAAAACAAAAGATTTACTATTCTACATTCTCTGAGCATTTAATGAAGCATATTATTTAGCACTACTAATGGAAGAGCACGTCATAGATATAAAGGGTGTAGATGTTGCTTTTTTTCGAAGTAACAGAGCAAAACGATTAAACATAACCATTAAACCTTTTAAAGGTGTTCGAGTATCAGTTCCAGTTTCAGTAAGTTTTAAAAAAGCAAAACAAGAAACAGAAGTGCGTATAGGCTGGATTAAGTCTCATTTGTCTAAGATGCAAAAATCAGAAGATCTATTTACAGTTTTCAATCTTGATACCAAGTTCCAAACTAGAAATCATCATTTAGAGATCAAAGTTTCTGATACAGATACACTAAAATCTGTTTTAAGAAATAATAAGATTGCTATTACAATACCACAATCCAATAACATAGAAGATGGAGAGGTACAAACTGAAATTCGAAAAGCGATAGAACTAGCTTTGCGAAAAGAAGCTAAGGAATATCTTCCTGAAAGAGTTAAAGCATTGGCCGAAAAGCACAAGTTTAAATATAAAAATGTAGCCATTAAGAATACAAAAACAAGATGGGGTAGTTCTTCTTTTGAGAATAATATCAATTTAAGTCTTCATTTAATGCGTTTGCCTAACCACCTTATAGATTATGTTATTCTTCACGAATTAGTTCACACAAAGATTAAAAACCATAGTAGAGATTTTTGGCAACTCTTAGATATTGTTTCTGGCAATGCAAAAAAATTAGCTCGAGAGGTTAAAAAATATAGAATACAGATTTATTAACTCATTTGTATTCTCCGGGTTCATTAATTGAATGTTTTTCATTGGGGAGTTCTGTCGCATTAATCTAAAATCCACTAGTTTTAGATTAATGCGACAGAACCTACAATCCAGTCTTTTTCAAATCAGAAAGCATAATACTCCCAAGTTTAATAACGACCATACATGAAATAAGGATGCTTATACCTAAGCCAATTGTTTTAGCGGCCTTCTTATAGCTTTCAAATGAATCAGGTATCAAGCTCTTATTCATGTTAATAATACTGCTTATCTGTTTAGTTGTATCCTTTGTCATCGTCTTTCGTTTTTGTTAGCTGGTATGCAATTACACCAGAGCCAACTATTAATGCTACCACAATCAAGTATTTTACCCAAGGATTCGATCCTGGTGTATTGCTCTGTGGATTCAAAGTATTGTTTTTAGCCGCTTGGCTCATTTCAGCAAACAATAGTTCGTCTGCTGGCATTGGAATTGGTACTTTCATCTTTTTCTAATTTTAATTAATTCTTGATTTGAGGTCTTGTAGATATTAAACATATATCCATAGGAGTAGAAGAACCCAATACTCTCTATTATAGAGTAACCTACAAAGGCATCACGTTCAAATCCCTCAGCTACCAAATTGTTTAAAAAACAAACAGCTTCCTCAGTTTGATAGGCGTTATAATATTTTGCTAGAATCCTATCGTTATGTCTTAACGTAGTTTCAATTTCAAGTTCTTTCTCCCTAACTTTTTTTCGTTTACCGTGATTGTACCCAAAGTCTGCATGTTGCTTGTTTAAATAGGTTTGATTAGTTCTGTTGGGTTGAAATTCGTGCCCACAACCACATTTGCAATCCCGTTTAGGAATCGGTCTAGGAGGTGGTGTATCCTCTTTCTTTTTAGCTCTTGCCATAGTTTAGTTTTAGATTAATGATTAGAAATAATTCTTCTCAAATCTTCAACCATTTGGTTCGATAATAGTCCAACAAGGGGAGCCAGTTTTAAAGCCTTGACGTAAGTCAAGGCTTTTTTTTGCACGGAATTTGCACGGTCAATGTTTGGTTTTAATATTCTAATTGCACTGATTTCGACTTGCATTCTTACTTTCTATAGCAAGCCTTTTACCGCACTTAAAGATCTTTACTGTAAAGACGTTCTAATTATTGTTTAAGTCTCTAGTTGAATGCATAAACACCCCTTATTTCGTTTTGCAGCTATCTTTATTAAGGCTGAATTATATTTACACGCCTTATTTTCGTCGTTTTAAACGATATTTGAATTTATTGAAGAATTTTCACTGCCTCCATTTAGATTCATAGAGCTTACGGTAGGGGTATAAATAGTCCTTAGTGTCTTCAATTATTTGTGAGCTCTTATTTTATACAATAGAAAACTAAATAATACGGATTGGAAAGTACTTTCAATTTTACTAGCTGATCTAGTGATTTCTAATAAGAACATTGCCACTAAAGCTTTTATGTGCTTAGATGGAATTAACTCTTCTTTAAGGAGGATGTATGAATATTTTAATTTAAAGGAGTCTAAGTATAAAAAAATCGCTCTACTATTGGATGCTGTAAATCGATCAAGTATTACTCTGTAATACCTAGCCCACTATGTGTCATTAAATCATTCTCTTTAATTATGATTATTTCAATTTTCTAATTGAGCCTTAATTGTCTCAGTTCTTGTTTTTAATTATTTACGCATAAAAAAGCTCCACCTAAGTGGAGCTTTTAATCTAAATCCCTAAAACTTGAAATGAAATACTTTAAAAAGTAACACCTTTCAAACTTAGTAGTGTGTAAGACAAAGATGATGCCAAAGCCTATATCTCTTTAGTTTGCTAATGTTTCTTGTTCTTACATAAAGTGATTACTTCGTTTGATTCATAAATTAATGGCTTTAACTCCTAATGGAGTATGTTATCTATATAGCTTGTGTAAGGTGTTTTGAGTTTTACAATGATTGTTTATACCAAAAAAAAGCCATCTCTAAGGAGATGGCTTTTTTGAAATAGATAAATAACTAGTCAGTTATAACAACCTTCTTAGTAATTGTAGTCCCATTTTGTTCTAGTTGAATAAAATAAACCCCAGCTTTAAGATTAGGGTAAAGACTATTCAGTTGAACACTGTTTTTAGTAGCATCTAGATTTAATACTTCAGTAGCTAAAGTAGCTCCGTATACATTACTTAATGCAATTTTTACAGTAGCTTTTTTGTAAAGCTCAAATTCTATTGTTACATCGCCTTGAGATGGATTTGGGTAAATAGCTAAATCTCCAAAGATGGTTTCTGATAATGAAACTTCATTTGACTTACTCACAATAAAGTTATCCAAATACAACCAGTTTCCATTTTCACCAATCAATTCAAATTTAATTTGAACGTTCTTTTCTCCAGCAAGAGTACTTAAACTAACTTGGAATCTTTCCCATTCATCATCTGTAGGCACAAATGGTAAGAAGATAGTCGAACCGTCATTAGTGATTAAAGACTCCGTGTCGTAGTTTTTCTTAGAGACCCAAGTTCTACCACAGTCATCGCTTATATACACTCTTAAGTTATCGCTAGTACCCATATTCTTTTGAGCATATGCGATATCATAATAAGCATTAATAGGTGCCGTAGCATTGCTTAAATCAATCGTTGGAGTAATAAGAGTATGTCTATCGCCTTCACGAGTAAATGAGGCGCTTCTAATTCTAAGAGCTGCATTATTAACACCACCATCAATTCCAGTAATTGTTGGACTTGCTGCTTCAGTGGTTCTGTTCCATGTAGGATCTATTTGCGAACTTACCAACCAGTTCCAGCTTTCTGTAGAGAAAGTAGGGAATTCAGTAGATTCAAAATTCTGTATATAAGGGAAAGACATATTTGCCTCATCATCAGTAACGGTGATATAGGCTTCTTTTAATAAAGATCTTTCACCTGCAGAATTAGTAGAACTTAAAGTAATAGGAAAGAATCCTGCTTCTAAGAAAATAATATCTTCTGGGTTTTCTTCTGTAGAGGTTGCTGGAGTTCCTCCATCAAAGGTCCATTCGTAAGTCACTACACTGTCTAAAGAATAATCTACATTGTAAGTTTCGTTAAAGAACGAATAAGCATCTCCAGGACATCCATAAATATAGTCTGCAGTAAATTCTGGTGTAGGTGTACATACTGATGAAATATAGTCATCATTTGTCCCCGTAGCAATTAAGTTAGTTTCCGAAACCAATACTGATCTAAATTCATCTATAGCAGAACGCATTCTGTCTCCTTGTAGTAAAGAGAACATATTCATGCAGTTATCGTCGCTATAATCCATGTAATTCATAAACATTTCTCCATTTAGTTGAGAAATGATCTGAGTCGTTGCGTCTGGAGTACATCCAGAGTTAATGGTATCTCCACCACTTACGCTAATACGGTATGGGTAGTCATTTAAACAGATACCAAAGTTTGGTTCTTCTGCAGCTGGCGTATCATTTACATGATCTGTACCACATGTAGCATCTCCCCAAATATGACGTAAATTTAACCAGTGTCCAGCTTCGTGTGTTAATGTTCTACCAACTTGAGAAGAGGCAGTACCAATAGATCCACAATAATCATCTCTTAATATAACTCCATCTGTTGCAGCATTACTCCACAATTCGTCAGGAAATTGTGCATAGCCTAAAATAGTACCGTAGCTAGTTTCTTTGTCTATTTCCTTTACTACCCATACATTAAAGTATTTGTATGGATCCCATTGGATTAGTTCTTTAACGTTGTTGTTTGCAGTTGAAGTAAGTTGAGAAAATGTACGAGTTACCCCTTGTGTACAATTTCCTTCTGGATCTAACTGAGCTAATCTGAATTCGATTTTTGCATCTCCAGCATATG
>Ga0308004_10000879_pt1 | contig 13427 bp, 10 predicted proteins | sample Neamet38_FD_203156 | JGI IMG/M metagenome (GOLD analysis project Ga0308004, IMG submission 203156) | Marine microbial communities from water near the shore, Antarctic Ocean - #38 | ecosystem: Environmental > Aquatic > Marine > Unclassified | place: Southern Ocean | collected 2014-06-06 | reverse complement strand
TGCGTGACAGGCAGGCGCTCTAACCAACTGAGCTACACCCCCATTTTTACTTGGTGGGCGGTAAAGGACTCGAACCTATGACCCTCTCGGTGTAAACGAGATGCTCTACCAACTGAGCTAACCGCCCCTAACAAATAGATCCGAGGTATACAATAAAAAGCTAATAATGTAAAAAATAAAAGCATGTTTGCTATTTGAATAAACTTTAATTAAAAGCTGTTATATGTTGTTAAATTGTAATTCTTGTCAAAAAAAGTTTATCGTACCAGATAGTGCAATCACTGAATCTGGGAGATTAGTTCAATGTGGTTCTTGTGGCAATAAATGGACGCAGATTCCAATTAGAGATGAAATAATAAAAAAAACGTATGAACAAGAAAATACTTTATCTAAAAAGACAAAGACTATTAAAAAAACGACAAAAATAAAAAAAAATCTTTATACGGTAGAATACTTAAGAAAAAAACATGGTTTAGTAATCGATGGATCTGATAACAAGATAGAAAAAAAACTACTTCAGAAACAAAAAAAGAAAAGTAGTTTTGGCTTCTACAGTTATGTGGTCATTTTATTTGTTTTTTTTGCTTCTGTATTAGGTTTGTTAAATTTAACAAAGGAAATACTTATTCTACAATATCCTTCTACAGAAATTTATATTTACTACTTGTATGAAGTAATTGAGATTATAGAAATATTTCTTATTGAATTTATAAATCAGTTTAATAATTAAATTATTTTTCTAAATCTTTAATGTTAATAAAATTATTACTTAAGTTAGAATTATTTTTTTTTATATCTTTGTAAAAATTCCAAGCCAAAACTAATATTAGAGCATTTTTTTCTTTAATACTTTTTTTATCTTTTATAGGAATATTTACACCTGGTACAAATTTATTATGTTTTAATTTATTGTCTTCAATAATAAAATCTATCTGATTTGAAATGCCAAAATAATTAAGTGCAGTTGTAGCTTTAGCGGGTGCACCAAAACCAATAATTTTTTTATTTTTTTCTTTTAATTCTTTAATGTTCTTAAGCACGTTTTCTTTTAGTTTTTTTATTTTTTCTCCAAAATCTTGATAGGTTTTAAATTCTTTTATTCCAAAAGTTTCTTCTTCTTTAAGTAAATTTTTAATACTTTTTTCAATTTTTACTTTTTTACCTTTCTTAATATAAATTCTTATTGACCCTCCGTGAGTATTAATTCGTTCAACATTATAAATTGTAGAATCAAATTGTTTAAAGAAATTAATCAAAGAAGTTAAAGACCAATAATTATAATGCTCATGGTAAATATTATCAAATGTAAGGTCTTTTAGTGTGTTCAGTAAATACTGAACTTCAATTATAATTGTTCCATTCTTACTTAATAATTTCAACATACACTCTGCCATTTCTTTAAGTTTGTCTGAATGCGCAAAAACATTAGAGGCTAAAATTAAGTCAGCATTTTTTTTTATTTTTTTTATATTTTTGATCTCAAGAAACCCGTTAAATGTATTTATCTTATTTTTGTTGGCTAATTTTGCTAAATTTTTAGCAGGTTCTATTCCTAATATTTTTTTGTAACCTAGGTTTTTAAAGGGCTTAAGTGCTACACCATCATTGCTGCCAACATCAATTATATAGGATTTTTTTGGTTTTAGTTTTAATTTTTTAATATAGTTTTTGGCCGCACCGATAAAATGGCTTCTGAATGAAAGTGACGTAGAAGAAGTGTAAAGATAATTTGAAAACATTTTTTTTGGATCTACTGCTACAGATAATTGGCAATTATGACAGTTAGGACAATAGTTAACCTCTAGTGGATATAATTCACATTCTTGTTCTTTTTTATCCAATAAATTATTAGCTAGAGGTTGATAGCCCAAAGACACAACTCTTTTCAAATTAATACCACTACAAGACCTACATTCAAATTTATAACAGCTAAGCAACATATCTTTCTCTTTCTCGTTTACAAAAACATGTTTAATAGTATGCGTTATACCGTAATTGTTGTGCTCTCTTTCCCCTCTAACAAGGTTTAAAAATGTTGTGTCTTTTGCAAAGACCATCGTGTGTGCAATATTTGGCTTTATAATTGAAAGTTGCCCTTCGTTAACTACTTGAGTGATCTTTGGTGAGTTAGGATTAAGTATATCTTGAAATATTTCAATTATTTGACCTTTTGTGAAAAGACATTTCTGTTCTTGTTGGGGGTGGTAATGATTGGCTCTAATAGTGCCCTTCTTAGAGTCAATTAAACCTATTAAATTAATTGGCTCCGTTAATTCATGGTTGCTAATTTTTCCTCTAGCATCAATAAATTCATTGTCTCCATTTCTTACATGCTCTATTTCTTTAATTAAATTTTGTTTAGACCATTTAGAGATCATGTCATGGATACTTTGGTCAAGATTATATAAAAATTTAAAACCTGTTTTTAAAATTTTTTTATTTGAAAGTGAAAATCCTAAATTTGGGACTTCATCATTTGTTTCTTTTAAAACTACTTTCGGATTATGTTTCTTGCATATTTTAGCAACATCTTTTACTGTTACGGCGTCTTTTGTTAAATTAAAAATTTCAGAAGATATGCTGTCATTTTCTTCCATTTCTTTAAAACATCTCGCAACATCAATTAAGGGTACTAAGCTTTTAATTTGTCTGCCACCCGCAAAAAGCTTAATAGTTCCATTTTGTGAGGCAATTTTAGAAAAAAGGTTTGGCATTATATCTACGCGAGAAGTATCAGTTGAATATCCATAGACCGATCCTAACCTTAAGATAACATAGTTTTTTTTAGAAGTTGTTAATTGCTTTTCGTTCAATGCTTTCGAGGTAGAGTAAGAAAGAATAGGTTTTACTTCTACGTCTTCTGATATTTCGTTTTGAATTTTTTCTATTCCTTCATAGACAACATGTGTAGATGGAAAAATTATTTTACAGTTATCGCTTATTGAATCAAGTATATTTTGAGTTCCTTCTTCTGCAACTATTTTTATTAGACTATCTTTTTCTTGATTGCTCTCACTTTTTGTTCTTGGTACATCAGTTATACCAGCTAAGTGATGAACAACATCAGCATTTTTGCAATACTTATTAATTAATTCCTTGTCTAAAATATCTCCATGAACAAAATTCATATTCCAATTTCTAATCTGGTTGACTCTTTCAGAAATAAATCTGTTATCTATTACAACTATTGTATTGTTCCAGCTTATTCCTGAGTAAATTTTACATAGTTCTGTTCCTATGTAACCAAGACCACCTGTGATAACTATTTTTTTACCCATTCTAACTTATACTTTAATTTTAGTAAATTTAGAAGCAACCACTGAGTGCTAAAACTTAATGAGTACTTGAGATGGACAATTCTTCTTTATTCTTAGATATTTTTTCAACCTCTGTCCATTCTACTCTTTTCAATTCTTTTGTGAGAGCGTGTTTTAAAATTTCATCGACATTTTTAACTGGAATAATTTCAATATTTTTTTTAATAACTTCCGGAATTTCTATTAGGTCTTTTTTATTTTCAAATGGAATTAAAACTTTTTTTATACCCGCTCTATGTGCGGCAAGTAATTTTTCTTTTAATCCTCCAATAGGAAGGACAACGCCTCTAAGGGTGATCTCACCAGTCATTGCAACATTTTTATCTACAGGTATTTCTGTAATTGCAGATACGATCGAGGTGACCATGCCGACTCCTGCGGAAGGACCATCTTTTGGTGTTGCTCCTTCAGGAACATGAACGTGAAAATCTTTTTTATCAAAAATTGGCGGAATAATACCGTAATCTAAAGATTTAGATCTTATGTATGATTTTGCTGCTTTAATAGATTCTTGCATCACATCACCAAGTTGCCCTGTGATTTCCATTTTACCTTTGCCAGGCATAATAACAGTTTCAATTTTTAAGATTTCACCTCCAACTTCAGTCCAAGCCAACCCTGTTACAACTCCTATTCTATTTTGCTCTTCTATTTCGCTATAATTAAATTTTTCTATTCCCAGATAACTGGATAAGTCTGAGTCTTTAATAGGGTTGTTGACTTTTTCTTTTCCGTCAATTTTTTTTACTATTTTTCTGGCAATTTTTGAAATCTCTCTTTCAAGGTTTCTGACGCCAGATTCTCTTGTGTAGTTAGTTATAATTTTTCTATTTATCTGCTCGTCTATTTTCCACTCATCTGACTTCAACCCATTGTTTTCGCTTTGTTTGGGGATTAAATATTTTTGTGAGATATTAACTTTTTCATCTTCTGTGTAACCAGGTATTCTAATAACTTCCATACGATCTAAAAGAGGTGGCAGAATATTTAAAGTATTTGCCGTAGTAACAAACATCACATCGGACAAATCATAATCAACTTCTAAATAGTGATCGTTAAACTCTTTGTTTTGTTCTGGGTCTAAAGCTTCTAATAACGCAGAAGATGGATCACCTCTATAGTCATTTCCAACTTTATCTATTTCGTCCAGTAAAAATAAAGGATTTCTTGTACCGGCTTTTTTCATCATTTGGATAATTTTTCCAGGCAAGGAACCAATGTAAGTTCTTCTGTGACCTCTTATTTCTGCTTCATCTCTAATTCCGCCTAATGAAATTCGTATAAATTTTCTACCAGTTGCTTTTGCGATTGATTTTCCTAATGAAGTTTTTCCAACACCTGGAGGGCCAACCAAACAAAGGATAGGGCCTTTTAACTTTTGTATTCTTTTTTGAACTGCCAAAAACTCTATAATTCTTTCTTTAACTTTTTCTAGACCAAAATGGTCTTCGTCTAAAGTTTTTTGAGCATTTTTAAGATCGCTATTAATTTTACTTTTATTTGCCCAGGGTAATTCTGTCATCCAGTCTAGATAGTTCCTAACGACTGTGGCTTCGGCAGACATAGGGCTCATTGATTTTAGTTTTTTTAATTCAGCCATACATTTGTCTAAAGCTAATTTTGGCATTTTTGCTTTTAAAATTGCTTTGTTTAAACCTGCAATCTCATCTTTACCTTCGTCTATTTCACCGAGTTCTTTTTGGATAGCTTTAAGCTGTTCGTTTAAATAGTATTCTCTTTGTGTTTTTTCCATTTGGTTCTTAACTCTACCTCTAATTTTCTTTTCAACAGAAATAACACTTGTTTCTTTCTCGACTAATTTATTGATTTTTTCTAGTCTTTTTCTCAAATCTGTAATTTCTAGAATTTCTTGTTTCTCAAAAATTTGTAAATTTAAATTTGAAGCAATATTGTCTGCTATTTGACTTGAATCTTTGATTTTTTTTATACTATTTATCGAGTCTGCTAAGTCTCTTTTGTTGAGAATTAGTAACCTTTCAAATTTTTTTACTAAGCTTAAGGCATAGATATCTGACTCTTTATTCTTATTTGTATCTTCAACAACTTCTATTTTACAACTAAGAAAACTTGAGTCTTCTTTTTTTATTTCTTGAATTTTGACTCTTTTTTCGCCTTCTACTAAAACTTTAACAGTGCCGTCTGGTAATTTTAGTAATTGTAAAACTTTACTTAAGCATCCATATCCGTAAATATCTTTATTTTCAGGCTCATCTATTTCTGAGTTTTTTTGCGCGACCAAGACTATGGATTTATCAGTCTTCATAACTTCTTGAAGAGCTTTAATAGACTTTTCCCTTCCAACAAAAAGTGGAACAACCATTGAAGGAAACACAACGATGTCTCTTAATGGTAATAAAGGTTTTGTATTAATTGTTCGCATATAATAATTATATGGTACTTAATATTGTAATATCAAGGATGTTGTTTAAGATTAGGCTACAGATGTTGATTGTTTTTTGCCATATGTGACAATAGGATCAGAATCTCCTGTTACAGCAGATCTGTCGATGGTCACTTTAAGGACGTTTTCAAGCTCTGGGAGTTCAAACATAGTTTTTAGTAAAATGCTTTCTAAAATAGATCTAAGGCCCCTAGCACCTGTTTTTTTACTTATAGCTTTTTTGGCTATTTCATTTAATGCTTCATCTTTAAATTCTAATTCAACATTTTCAAACTCAAATAATTTTTGATATTGTTTTATCAAAGAGTTTTTAGGTTCTTTTAAAATTTTGATTAAAGATTTTTCATCAAGGTCATTTAGCGTTGCGATGATAGGCATTCTTCCTATGAACTCAGGAATTAGACCATATTTTATTAAATCCTCAGGCTCTAAATTTTTGAGGGTTTCTGATAATTTTTTTTCTTCTTTACTGTTAACCTGGGCACCAAAACCTATTGAAGTTCCTTTACCTCTCATGCCAATTATCTTATTTAATCCTGCAAAAGCTCCTCCACAAATAAAAAGTATATTTGTAGTGTCGACTTGTAAGAACTCTTGTTGAGGGTGTTTTCTTCCTCCTTGTGGGGGAACACTTGCGATTGTTCCTTCCATAATTTTTAAAAGAGCCTGCTGTACTCCTTCTCCAGAAACGTCTCTGGTGATAGATGGGTTTTCAGATTTCCTACTAATTTTATCAACTTCGTCAATATAAACTATTCCTCTTTGAGCTTTTTCAACATTATAATCTGCTGCTTGTAGTAGCTTTAAAATAATATTTTCTACATCTTCACCAACATATCCCGCTTCTGTTAATGTAGTTGCATCGGCCATTGTGAACGGTACATCTAAAATTCTTGCTAAAGTTTGCGCCAACAGGGTTTTACCACAACCAGTTGGTCCAACTAAAAGTATGTTTGATTTTGATAGCTCAACTTCTTTATTGTTTTTATTTTCATGATTTAATCTCTTGTAATGATTGTGAACTGCTACAGACAAAACCTCTTTGGCAAAAGGTTGACCAATTACATAATCGTCTAAAACATTGCAAATTTCTTTTGGTGTGGGAACGCCCTCTTGGTGTTTTACTAAAGAACTTTTATTTTCTTCTTTAATAATATCCATGCATAGCTCAACACACTCATCACAGATAAAAACGGTAGGACCAGCAATTAATTTTCTTACTTCATGCTGACTTTTCCCACAGAATGAACAATATAAAATATTTTTATTATTTTTTTCAGTCATATCGAATCAATTCGTTATTTGTAAATTAGAGGTATATTGATAGCAAGTATAAGTTGTGTGGAAAGCTATATATTGTGTACTATTTTCTTTTTTCTACCACAGAGTCTATTAAGCCAAATTTTTTTGCTTCCTCTGCAGTCATAAAATTGTCTCTTTCAAGATCAGATGCTATTTCTTCTACCGGTTTACCTGTGTGCTTTGAGTAAATTCTATTTAATCTCTCTTTTAAAGTTAAAATTTCTTTTGCATGAATTTGAATATCTGTGGCTTGACCTTGAAAGCCAGCTGAAGGTTGATGAACCATAATTCTTGAATTTGGAAGTGAAAATCTTTTTCCTTTTTCGCCAGCTGCTAAAAGGAAAGAGCCCATTGACGATGCTTGACCGATACAAAGTGTAGATACTGGAGAGTTAATATATTGCATTGTATCATAAATTCCTAAACCAGCGGTTACTAAACCGCCAGGGCTGTTAATGTAAAAATAAATTTCTTTTTTTGGGTCTTCAGACTCAAGAAACAATAGTTGAGCGGTAACTAAGGAAGCAACATTATCATTTACTGGGCCAACAAGAAAAACTATTCTTTCTTTTAAAAGCCTAGAATAAATATCATACGACCTCTCACCTTTGCTTGTTTGTTCAACAACCATTGGGATTAAATTATTCATTTGTTCTTCAATACGACTCATAAGTAAATTTATATAACTTAAGATTGCTTTTTACTAACTTTTTTTATTTTTTTATTAGTTTTAAGTGAGGTGTTGGTAAATTTATTTTTTTTTTTTACTTCTTTCTTGCTATCATTTAGTTTGTCACCACCGTGTACTTGGCTGTCGCCTGATAAGCTTTGTGAAGATTCATTAAAATCAGAAATTAATTTCTCAGCATCTTTAACAGAAATATCTTTTTTTATAAGTTTTATTTTAGATTTAAATAGAGATAAAATTCTATCTTCATACAAAGCTCCTTTTAAGCTTTGGCCAGCTGAAGGATTTTTTTGATAATAATCCAGAACCATTTTTTCTTGTCCGGGCATACCTTTTATTTGTTTTTGAATTTCTGCTTTAACATCATCATCAGATACTTTTAAATTATTTTTTTCTCCATACTCATTTAAAATTAAACCTAATTTAATTCTAGACTCAGCTATTTTCAAATTTTTAGCCTTATGTTTTTCTACATCTTCTTTCTTAAGACTGTGTGTCATTGTATGTACCTCTTGCTCGACAAGATTTTTTGGTAATTGAATTTTGTGAAGTTTGTCAATTTGATCTAAAATTTCTTTTTTGGTAATTGAATCCAAAGTTTGTTTATGTTGAGCTGATATCTGTTTTTCTACTAAAGATCTAAGATCTTTTAAATCTTTTGCACCCATGTTCACTGCAAACGTATCGTCTATTTTGGTTTCGTTGGCTGTTTGAATATTTATTATTGAACATTCAAATTTTGCTTTCTTATTTGCAAAATCTTTATTTGGATAATTATCAGGAAGATTAACTTCTATCAATTTTTTTTCATCTTTTTTTACTCCAATTAGCTGTTCGTCAAAACCTTTAAGAAAAAGGTCTTCACCTATAACTAGTCTTGTGTTTTTTCCATCACTTCCTTCAAATTTTTTACCATCAACTGTGGCCTTATAATCAAATATTACTAAATCACCCTTTATTGATTTATTATTTTTGTCTGTAAATGTTTTGTTATTTTTTGCAATTTCATTAATTTTTTCATCAACTAATTTACTTTCTGTTTTAATTAGATACTCGCTAGCATTATATTTTTCAAAACTAGCAAGATTGAGTTCTGGTAAGGAATCTACTTCTAATGTGTAATTAAGATCCTTGCCCTCCCCAAAGGTTTTTAGATCTATTTTAGGTTGTCCTGCTGCTTTAATTTTTTTTTCTATTAATGCCTTGTTAGAAGTTTCTTGCAGAATCTTATCAATAACTTCACCGTATATAGCTTTTCCAAACTGACTTTTAATAACAGAAGGCGGAACTTTGCCTGGCCTGAAACCTTTTAAGCTAACTTCAGATTGCAACTCGAACAATTTTTTATCAAGTTTTTCTTGAATTGTTTTTTTATCTACAATTATTGATAAAATTGTCGTTAGTCCTTTTTTATTTTGTACTTCAATTTTCATTTTTATATCTTGGTGGGCAAGAAGAGACTCGAACTCTTAAACCTTGCGGTACTAGTTCCTAAGACTAGCGCGTATACCAATTCCGCCACTTGCCCAAAATTTATTGACCTGCTTATATATTAATTTGCTTTTTAGAGAAACTGTAAAGTCTAAGATATACAACTGTATATAGGCCGATTAATAGGAAAAACCAATACCTTGAAAATAATGCGTTGTTTTGGAAATAGAATAAAGGAATTTGAAACGATAAATAGGTCAGGTTAATTAGTAGCGAAGTTAAATAATTAGGTTTTTTTATTCTCTTTGAGCTTGCAAGCAAGTTGTACAATAACATATGAAAGTGTCTTGCGTCTGGTTTTAGTGGAGAAATCTTTAAAATTACTTTTCTGATAAAGGAAAAAAAAACTTCATAAAAAAGATAGAAAAGTACGCCCGCAAAAAAGAATGGTGAAAGTGATGTGTTTAATTCATATGTTTTAATTGTGTTTAAGGCTATCAGCGACCCTAATAAATATGAACCGCCGTCTCCTAAAAATATTTTAGCTTTTGGAAAGTTGAATAGTAGAAAAAAAAGTACAATAATTATTTGTGATAATAAAATTATAGATATACTTTCATTTTGATTGGCTAAATTAATTAATAAAAAAATTGAATTAATTAATAAAAAATGAATTGCCAAAAGACCATTAAACCCATCAACTAAATTTGCTCCATTTATTATAAATAAAAAACACAGTAAAACAAAAAATAATTGAAAAATATTATTTTTTAGCCAAAAATCTAAAAACTCTAGGCCCGTTCTGTTTACTTGAATTGAAAAAATATTAATACAAATTAACAAAATTAGTAGCATTAATAATAAACGTAAATTAGGGCTTATCTTTATTTTTAGGTCATCTAAGAAACCTAATATAAATAATAATAGAGTTACTATAAAATAATCTTTTAAGAATACTCCAAAAATAAGAAAATAAAATATTAAAAAAAGTATGAATAAAAATACAATTGCAAAACCTCCTATTCTTGCGATTGGATCTTTATGGAATGCCTGAGGCTTAAAATAATCACTATCTATAAGTGAACCTGAAAAAAAAAAATTAGAGAATCTGGCTATTAAAAAAAAAACTAGAAAACTTATAAAAGAAAAAATAATAAAAAAGGTTGTGTCAAATTCTAGTAACATTTATTTATTATATTTTTTCACTATATATATCCCTGTCATTATTATTATAAGTGATACTAAAACTTTCCAAGTGATTTGTTCATCTAAAATTAGTGCCCCAAAAATAACACCGAAAATTGGTATTAAATAAGTAACTTGGGTTTGAAATACAATTCCATTGTTTGCGAGTATCTTAAATCTAAGCCACCAAGCAAAACCTGTTGCTACTATCCCTAAATAAATCAATGATAGTGTGGACTCAAGTGTAGGATTTGATTTGAGTGGTTCTTCAAGAATAAAAGAAAGTGGCAGTAAGGTAATCACTGACCAAATTAAAGTTGATGTGGTCACATTTATGTTTCCTGATTTTTTTAATTTTTTTAAAATAAGAATACTTGAAATAGAATAAAAAGTTGAACCAAGTATAATTAGTAATACAAATAAATAGTTATTCTCATTAATTATTAATTTATCAAAAAATAAAAGTAGAATTCCAGAAAATCCTAAAATAATACCTAATGATTTTAAAAATGTTATTTTTTCATCTTTGGTAAAAAAGTGGGCTAGAATTGATCCGCTTATAGGAGTTGTGCTCATTAACAATGCTGCCAGATAACTATCGATTTTATTTGTGCCAATGGCTATTAATGAAAAAGGTATGGTGAGATTACAAAGACCTACTAAAGCATAAATTTTCCAATTTTTTGAGAAAGCTTGGATTTTAATCTTGTAAAAGTACGATACAGCTAGCATAGGAACTGTCGCCAAAACTACTCTAATAAGAGCTAGTGTGTAAGGTTCGTAAGAATAGGTTGCTATTTTTATGTTAAAAAATGATGAACCCCATATTGCTCCCAAAAGTAATAATAAAAATATATCAGTTGGTTTTGCTTCTTTCATTTCAATTCTAGATTGTATGTATGTGTTAAATGCATAACTGTTATTGCTTTATATTATATTATTGAAATAGTGAATTCTGTTATGTTTAATACAATTTTTAAAAACTTATAAAAGGAATTATTGATGAGCGCAAAAGATATTTTCAAATTGATGAAAGATAAAGAAATCGAGTTTGTAGATTTAAGATTTACCGACCCAAGGGGGAAACTGCAGCACTTAACAATGGACGCAACAATAGTGGACGATGAAATGTTAGAGAAAGGTGTATTTTTTGATGGTTCATCTATTGCTGGATGGAAAGCTATAAATGAATCAGACATGATTTTAAAACCTGATTTGAGCAGACCAATTATAGACCCTTTCAGCTCTCATAATACTTTGAATATATTTTGCGATATTTTAGATGCTGTAAAGAAAGATCCTTACGAGAGAGACCCTAGAGGAACTGCAAAAAAAGCCGAAGAATATTTAAATAAATCTGGAATTGGCGATAAAGCTTATTTCGGACCCGAACCAGAATTTTTTACATTTGATGATGTTAGGTTTAAAAATGACATGAACGAAACTAGCTTCATGATTGATAGTGCTGAAGGACCCTATAATACTGGAAAAAAATATGAGAATGGAAATATGGGACACCGACCTGGAATTAAGGGAGGATATTTTCCTGTGCCACCAGTAGATAGTGCTCAGGACATGAGAGCTGAAATGTTAAAAGCTCTAAAGGATATGGGTGTTAAAGTGGAAAAACATCATCATGAAGTGGCACCTGGTCAACACGAACTTGGCATGTATTTTGGTAAATTAACTGATATGGCTGATAACGTTCAGTTATATAAGTACGCAGTTCAAATGGTTTCACATTCATTTGGAAAAACTTCTACATTTATGCCGAAGCCAGTAAAAGGAGATAACGGTTCTGGAATGCACGTGCACCAATCTATTTGGAAAGGTGACACTCCTGTTTTTATGGGTGACAAATACGCAGGCTTATCACAACAAGCTCTCTATTATATTGGTGGAATTCTTAAGCATGCTAAGGCAATTAATGCTTTCGCAAATTCAACAACTAATAGTTATAAAAGATTAATACCTGGTTTTGAAGCTCCGGTTATTTTAGCTTACTCAGCTAGAAATAGATCTGCCTCATGTAGAATACCGGTCATTATGAATAAAAGATCTGCTAGATGTGAAATAAGATTTCCAGATGCGGCAGGTAATCCATATTTAACTTTTGCTTCTATGCTGATGGCAGGAATTGATGGAATTAAAAATAAAATTGATCCAGGTAAATCATTCGATAAGGATCTTTATGCTTTAAGTGAATCTGAAGTTAAAAAAATTCCAACAGTTTGTGGTTCTTTGAGAGAAGCAATGGAAAATCTTGACCAAGACAGAGCTTTTTTGACACAAGGTGGGGTTTTTACAGATGATCAAATTGATGCTTATATTGAGTTAAAGTTTCAAGAAATCTATAAATTTGAGCACACTCCTCATCCGATTGAGTTCGAAATGTATTATAGTCAATAGAGAGAATAGCTTGAGCCCATTATAAAAAGTGGGCTTAATAAGATTAAGTTTTAAAAGATTCACCACATCCACAACGTTCTGTTTCATTAGGATTGTTGAACACAAACTTAGAAGAAAATTTTTCTTTTTTATAATCCATTTCTGTACCCAGAAGATACATGACAGCATTTGGATCAATTAAAACTTTAACACCTTTATCCTCAATTACTTCTTCGTTAGGTTTTATATCTTTCGCATACTCCATAATATAAGACATTCCTGCACATCCGCCAGATTCAACACCCACTCTAACACCAATAGCAGAGCTGTCCGCACTTGACATGATTTCTTTAATTCTGTTAGCGGCATTATCGCTTAATTTAATTACTTGTGTCATAAATTTAATTCTAGTTTTGCAGCTTCTGACATTTTATCTTTATCCCAAGGTGGATCCCAGACTAGTTTTAAATCAACACCAGAAACACCATCAACTTTTAGCACGTTATCTTTAACGCTATTTGGCAGACTCTCAGCTACAGGACAATTAGGGCTTGTAAGAGTCATGTCTATATTAACTTTATTTTTTTCATCAATCTCAATATTATAAATTAGTCCTAGTTCAAATATATTAACTGGTATTTCAGGGTCGTATATTTTTTTTATTTCTAAAATTACTTTTTTTTTTAGTTCGCTC
>Ga0308004_10000867_pt1 | contig 13514 bp, 10 predicted proteins | sample Neamet38_FD_203156 | JGI IMG/M metagenome (GOLD analysis project Ga0308004, IMG submission 203156) | Marine microbial communities from water near the shore, Antarctic Ocean - #38 | ecosystem: Environmental > Aquatic > Marine > Unclassified | place: Southern Ocean | collected 2014-06-06 | reverse complement strand
TTGAAGGAAATGTGAGTTTAAGAGGAAATGAAAACGTTCGAATTTTAATTGACGGAAAACCTTCTTCATTAGTCGGTTTAGATGGAACAAGTGCCTTAAGACAATTGCCTGCAGATGCAATAGAAAGAATTGAAGTTATCACTTCTCCTTCTGCGAGATATGATGCTGAAGGAACAGCTGGAATCTTAAATATCATTTTAAGAAAAGGAAAAATCACGGGGTTTAATGGGGCAATTAATCCAACTATTGGAGACCCAAGTCAATATGGAATCTCTACAAATCTAAATTATAGAACAAAAAAATACAATATTTTTACAAATTCGGGATATAGCTATAGAAATGGCCCTGGAAATGGAGTAAATAATTCGACATATTTTGATAATTCAGGTGCAGTTACAGGGTATTTAAATGAAGTAAGAAACAATAATAGACTGCGAAAAGGATTCAATACGAGCTTTGGACTTGAATATTATTTAAATGATTCGAGTTCTATTCTAGGAAATATTGTTTATCGAAACTCTGACGGAGATAATACCTCTATTAATAGTGTAGAAATTTTTGACGCTAGCTATAATTTAACTGATAGTAGAATTAGAAACGAAAATGAAATATCCGATTCTAAATCGACTCAATTTTCTATTAATTACACGAATAGGTTAAATGACACTGGTAAAAAACTGACTATTGATTTACAATACAGCAAAAGTGATCAGAATGAAGTTGGAACCATAAATCAAGACAATGCTTTTGTAGAAGACAATACAACAATTCAGAATTCTACCCGAAAGCTAGTGCAAATAGATTATGTATATCCATTTGGAGAAGGTTCGCAATTAGAAGTAGGATATAAAAGTAATTTTGAAAATAGAGATTCAGACTATAAAGTAAACAACCCTACTATAAACCCACAGTTTGACCCTTCTAATAATTTAGATTTTGAACAAAATATTCATGCTTTATACACTCAATATGGAAGAAGATTTGATAAATTTTCTTATTTACTTGGACTTAGAGGAGAATTGTCTGATATAAAAATAAACTTGTTGACGACTAGTGAAAATTTTGATAAAAAATATTCTCAGCTTTTTCCTACAGTAAATTTAGGGTATGAAATTTCTGAAGATCAAAGTATAACAGTAGGTTTTAGCAAGCGGTTACGCAGGCCAAGATCTTGGTTTTTAAACCCATTTGAATCCAGAACTTCTGAAACAAATATCTTTAAAGGAAACGTAGATTTAAACCCTACTTTTACCAGTTCTTATGATGTTGGCTACTTAAAAAAGTGGAAAAAACTAACCGTAAATTCTTCAATCTACTTTCGCCATTCTACAGGGGTTTTTCAATTTATTAGTCAAGAAAGAGGTGATTTAGTAAATGGAGTTCCGGTAATTGTTCGTTCTCCAATAAACTTATCCTCTGAAGATAGATATGGATTTGAATTCACAACAAATTACAGTGCTTCTAAAAAAGTAAATTTCTCTGGTAGTTTTAATTTTTATGGATTTGAAACTGTTGGAGAATATAATAATATAGATTTCGGAAACAAGGATTCTAACTGGAGTACACGATTTAATGCTAGAGTAACGTTACCTGCTAACATTCAATGGCAAACGCGTTTGTCTTATAGAGGTGGTCAGAAAAATGCCCAAAGCACTAGTGATGGGGTTTTTAGCGCAAACTTAGCTTTCAGTAAAGATTTATTAAAAGATAACGGTACAATGGTTTTAAATATAAGTGATGTCTTTAATTCTAGAAAACGCACAGGGTATTCATATACTCCAAACTCTTCAACTTATGGAGAAATGCAATGGAGACAAAGACAGATTTCGTTAAGTTTTGTATATCGATTCAACCAAAAGAAGAATCAAAAACAAAGCAGACAGCGTCAAAACAATGACTTTGAAGAAGGTGGTGAAGGATTTGGTGCATAAAATCCGTGCTTCAACAAAAAAAGGGTTTGCAAATTGCAAACCCTTTTTTTGTTTTATATCCTTTTAAAACTACTCTTTATCAGTAGCTTTTCTTGCTTCTCTCTTTAATTTCATGTTTTCCCAAATTGTACCACCAATCCAGTAAGGAACTACAAATGTTAATAAGAAAATTAATAACCAAAACCCAGTTGTGAAAATAAACATGAATAATAAAAATCCTGAAAATTCTGAAAAATCTAACATTTGTTTTTTTTATAAATAATTAATGTTACAAAAATAATACATATTTTCTATTTACACCAATAATTAAAAATTATTTTAAATAACTATTTTCTCTTTTTGTTGATAACTGATTGTGATACTTTTAGTAATTTTGTAATAGCTTTAAAACAACACTTTAAAATGAAATACAGAATAGAGAAAGACACAATGGGAGATGTTAAAGTTCCTGCAGATAAATATTGGGGAGCTCAAACTGAAAGATCTAGGAATAACTTTAAAATTGGACCCGTAGGATCTATGCCTTTAGAAATTGTGTATGGATTTGCATATCTAAAAAAAGCTGCAGCATATACAAATGCTGAATTAGGTGTTTTAGCTACAGAAAAAAGAGATTTAATCGCAACCGTTTGTGATGAAATTTTAGAAGGAAAACATGATGACCAGTTTCCGTTAGTAATCTGGCAAACAGGTTCTGGGACTCAATCAAACATGAATTGTAATGAAGTGATTGCAAATCGTGCTCATGAAATTGCAGGCAAAATTATTGGAGAAGGCGAAAAAACAATTCAACCAAATGATGATGTAAATAAATCCCAATCATCTAATGATACTTTTCCTACAGGAATGCATATTGCTGCTTATAAAAAAATTATAGAAACTACAATTCCTGGTATAACACAATTACGAAATACACTAAAAGCCAAATCAGAAGCTTTTAAAGATGTTGTGAAAATTGGTCGTACACATTTAATGGATGCTACTCCAATTACTTTGGGGCAAGAATTTTCTGGATATGTTGCACAATTAAACTTCGGATTAAAAGCATTGAATAATACCTTAGAACATCTTTCTCAATTAGCTTTGGGAGGAACGGCAGTAGGAACAGGATTAAATACGCCTGCTGGTTATGATGTTTTAGTTGCAAAATATATAGCTAAATTTACAGGGCTACCATTTATTACCGCTGAAAATAAGTTTGAAGCTTTAGCTGCTCACGATGCTTTTGTTGAAACGCATGGAGCTTTAAAACAAGTTGCTGTTTCTTTAAATAAGATAGCGAATGATATTAGAATGATGGCTTCAGGACCAAGATCTGGAATTGGAGAAATTATGATTCCAGCAAACGAGCCAGGTTCATCTATTATGCCAGGAAAAGTAAACCCAACACAAGCAGAAGCAATAACAATGGTTTGTGCACAGGTTATGGGTAATGATGTTGCAGTAACTGTTGGAGGAACTCAAGGTCATTATGAATTAAATGTTTTTAAGCCAATGATGGCTGCAAACGTTTTACAGTCTGCTCAATTAATTGGAGATGCTTGTGTGTCTTTTGATATCAATTGTGCTGCTGGAATTGAGCCAAATCAAGCAAGAATAACTGAATTGTTAAATAATTCTTTAATGTTAGTTACCGCTTTAAATACTAAAATAGGATATTATAAAGCTGCTGAGATTGCGAATACAGCACATGAAAACGGAACAACATTAAAAGAAGAAGCTGTGAGATTAGGATATGTAACCCCAGAACAATATGATGAATGGGTAAAACCAGAAGAAATGACAGGAAGTTTAAAATAACTTTTTTTATATAAAATGTTAGAGCTGCAATTGATTATTGCAGCTTTTTTAGCCTTAATAAATAATTTTAAGTGATGTATATGAACAAACATGAAGAGTTTATGAGTGAAGCTGTAAAAGCAGCTTTGAAAGGAATGAACAACAATGAAGGTGGTCCTTTTGGATGTGTTGTTGTGAAGAATGGAGAGGTAATTGGAAGAGGAAACAATAAAGTTACTTCAACGAATGATCCAACAGCGCATGCAGAAATAACAGCAATAAGAGATGCTTGTAACAATATTGGTTCTTTTCAATTAGATGGATGTATTGTGTATACATCTTGCGAACCATGCCCTATGTGTTTAGGTGCGATCTATTGGGCTAGACCAGACAAAGTTTTTTACGGGAGCAACCAAGTTGATGCTGCTAATATTGGTTTTGATGATGAATTTATCTACAAAGAAATCCCGTTGCCTTACGAAAAAAGAAGTATTCCTTTTGAACAAGTAGGAAGAGATATTGCTCTTGAACCATTTAATAAATGGTCTGAAAAACAAGATAAAATCAAATACTAAAAAAAGCCTTAAGAAAATTCTTAAGGCTTTTTTTTATTGTTTAGGTTGAAGTAAAAAACTCATCAACACATCACTTAAATTCTGCACCTCCTTATTTTTATAGGTATTATTTTCATCTTCCCTTTCCTTGCAATACAACTTTGAAGCTTTGCTACTTTGAAATTCAAATATACTTTGTAACTTTGATATCTAATTACACTCTGAAACTACCTAAATGAAAATTTACACAAAAACTGGTGACAAAGGAACAACAGCTTTATTTGGCGGCACAAGAGTTCCTAAACACGACCTTAGAATAGAATCTTACGGAACTGTAGATGAATTAAACTCATATATTGGATTAATAAGAGATCAAAATATCGATTCTGAAACAATTGAATCCTTAATTAAGATACAAAACGAACTTTTTACATTAGGAGCTATGTTAGCGACTCCCCCAGAGAAAGAGGTTTTAAAAAATGGAAAACAACGATTAAATATTCCGAAAATAACTATTTTAAGTATTGAATACCTAGAAAATGAAATTGATACGATGAATTTAGAGTTACCTCCAATGACTAATTTCATTCTTCCTGGAGGAAACCAAACAGTGTCATTCTGTCACATTGCACGTTGTGTTTGTCGCAGAGCAGAGAGATTTGCTACAGCGTTAAACGAGAATGAAGTTTTAAACCCTGATGTGTTAACCTACTTAAACCGACTTTCTGACTATCTTTTTGTGTTGGCACGGAAGTTGACTAAAGACTTATTAGCTAAGGAAATCGCATGGATTCCTGAAAAAGAAAAATAAGTTCTTTTAATTTATTTACAGATTTATCAAAAAAAGCTTGGTTTATTGCTGAAAAAAATTATTTTTGCAGAAAATTAAACTCAAAGAAAATGTATTGGACTCTAGAATTGGCATCTTATTTAGCAGATGCACCTTGGCCAGCAACTAAAGATGAATTGGTAGATTACGCTATTAGAACAGGAGCGCCATTGGAAGTTGCAGAAAACTTACAGGAAATGGAAGACGAAGGCGACGCTTATGATTCTATAATTGAGATTTGGCCTGATTATCCTACCGAAGAAGATTATCTTTGGAATGAGGATGAATATTAACAGAAATTTACACCAAAAAAGTCTCAATAGAGGCTTTTTTTTTGTTTACATTTAAGGAAAATTGCAACTGTTGTCATTAAAGAATAATATATTAATTATCAATAGATTACAAACAAACAATCGGTTCCTAAAAGAACTGAATATTAAAAATAGCATATAACAATGAGCTTATTAAACTCTGTCTTAAAAATATTTGTTGGAGATAAACAACAAAAGGATTTAAAATTACTGCAACCTATCGTAACTAAAACACGTTCATTTGAGAATGCAATTGGTGATTTATCTAATGATGAATTGAGAGCGAAATCAGATGAATTTAAAGCGAAAATTAAAACAGCAACAGATTCTTTTGAAACTCAGATTTCGGAATTAGAAAAAGATACTATTACTGCAGATATTGACAGACAAGAAGCAATTTATAGCGAAATTGATAATTTAAAAGACCAAGCTTATGAGGTTTCTGAAACCGTTTTAGAAGAAATAATGCCCGAAGCTTTTGCTGTAATTAAAGAAACTGCAAAACGTTTTACAAATAACGAAACGATTGAAGTTACTGCGTCTCCTTTTGATAGAGAAATTTCTGCTATCAGAGAACATGTAACTTTAAATGGAGACAACTCTGTTTGGGCAACTACATGGGATGCGTCTGGTCAAGAAGTTACTTGGGACATGATTCATTATGATGTTCAATTAATTGGTGGTTCTGTTTTACATCAAGGTAAAATTGCAGAAATGATGACAGGAGAAGGGAAAACATTAGTTTCTACCTTACCTGTATACTTAAATGCTTTAACAGGAAAAGGAGTTCACCTTGTAACTGTAAATGATTATTTAGCAAAACGTGATGCTGCCTGGATGGGACCTATTTTAGAGTTTCATGGATTAAGTATTGATTGTATAGATGTTCATCAGCCAAATTCTGATGCACGTAGAAAAGCATATAATGCAGATGTTACATACGGAACAAATAACGAATTTGGTTTCGATTATTTACGTGATAACATGGCAAACACGAAAGAAGAACTTGTACAGCGTACACCTAACTATGCTATTATTGATGAAGTAGATTCTGTATTAATTGATGATGCTCGTACACCTTTAATTATTTCTGGAGCTGTGCCTCAAGGTGATAGACATGAATTTAATGAGCTAAAACCATTGGTTTCTGACTTGGTTACCCTACAAAAACAATATTTAGTTGGTGTCTTGGCAGAAGCTAAAAAGTTAATTACTAGCGGTGATATTAAAGAAGGAGGGTTTTTATTGTTAAGGGTTTTTCGTGGTATCCCAAAGAACAAAGCATTAATTAAGTTTTTATCTCAAGAAGGTGTTAAATCAATTCTTCAAAAGACAGAAAACATTTACATGGCAGATAACAATAAGTTAATGCCAGAAGTTGATGCTGAATTATACTATACAATTGAAGAAAAAAATAACTCTATCGATTTAAGTGATAAAGGAATTCTTCATTTATCTGGAAAAACGAGTGATGACAACTTCTTTATTTTACCAGATATTGGCGTAAAAGTTGGTCAGATTGAAGAAAGCGAAGTAGCTCCAGAAGAAAAAGCATCTCAAAAGGAAGAATTATACAAAGATTTCAGCATCAAAAGTGAGCGTATCCATACAATGAACCAATTACTAAAAGCTTTTTCTTTATTCGAAAAAGATACAGAGTATGTGGTAATTGATAATAAAGTAATGATTGTAGATGAGCAAACTGGTCGTATTATGGATGGTCGTCGGTACTCAGATGGATTACACCAAGCGATTGAAGCCAAAGAAAATGTAAAAATTGAAGACGCTACTCAAACTTTTGCAACAGTAACTTTACAAAACTACTTTAGAATGTATCGTAAGCTATCTGGAATGACAGGTACTGCGGTTACAGAGGCTGGTGAACTTTGGGAAATATACAAATTAGATGTTGTTGAAATCCCTACAAACAGACCTATCCAAAGAGACGACAAAGAAGATTTAGTATATAAAACTACACGTGAAAAATACAATGCTGTTATTGAAGATGTAGTGAAACTGGTTGAACAAAAAAGACCTGTATTGGTTGGAACAACTTCTGTTGAGATTTCTGAATTACTAGGTAGAATGCTTAAAATGCGTGGAATTCATCACAATATTTTAAATGCAAAATTACATAAGAAGGAAGCAGATATTGTTGCTGAAGCTGGTAAACCAGGAATCGTAACCATTGCAACAAACATGGCTGGTCGTGGTACAGATATTAAACTCACAGAGGCTGTTAAAGAAGCTGGTGGTTTAGCAATTGTTGGTACAGAAAGGCATGATTCTCGTCGTGTAGATAGACAATTACGTGGTAGAGCAGGTAGACAAGGAGATGTTGGTTCAACTCAGTTTTATGTTGCTTTAGATGACAACTTGATGCGTATTTTTGGTTCTGAAAGAATTGCAAAAATGATGGATAGAATGGGATTAAAAGAAGGCGAAGTAATTCAGCATTCTATGATTACCAAATCTATTGAGAGAGCGCAGAAAAAAGTAGAGGAAAACAATTTTGGGGTTCGTAAGCGTTTATTAGAATATGATGATATTATGAACTCTCAACGTGAGTTTGTTTACAAACGAAGAAGACACGCTTTAGATGGAGATCGTTTAAAAATTGATATTGTAAATATGATTTACGATACCTGTCAGGTGATTGTTAATGCAAACAAACCAACAAAAGATTTTCAAAATTTTGAATTTGAATTGATTCGTTTATCTTCTATGACATCTCCGTTTAGTAAAGAAGAATTTGAATCTATGGATGAAAATTCATTAATAGATACGTTATACGAAACAATTTATGCGCATTATCTAGATAAAATTGCTAGAAACGCTGTTGCAGCATTCCCTGTAATTAAAGATGTGTATGAAAATGAAGGTGATAAATACGAAAGAATTGTAGTTCCTTTTTCTGATGGAATTAAGACGTTACAGGTTGTAACCAACTTAAAGAGCGCATATGAATCTGAAGGGAAAGAGCTCGTAAAAGATTTCGAAAAGAATATTACACTTGCTATTATTGATGAAAACTGGAAAACTCATTTACGTAAAATGGACGAGTTAAAAAGTTCTGTTCAGAATGCATCTTACGAACAAAAAGACCCTTTATTAGTTTATAAATTTGAAGCTTTTGAATTGTTTAAAGTAATGATCGATGATGTTAATAAAGAGGTTTTATCTTTCTTATTTAAAGGAGAAATCCCTAATCAAGGAAATATATCTGAAGCGCATCAACAAAAAAGAGAATCTTTAAACACAAGTAAGGCAGATGTGCAAAATAGCTCTGAACGCGCTATTAATAACGCAAGAAATCAACAACAGTCTGCGCAGCAACCAATAGAAACTATTGTAAGAGAACAGCCTAAAGTTGGTAGAAACGAAAGAGTCACCATTAAAAACGTGATGTCTGGTGAGCAAAAAGAAGTAAAATTTAAACAAGCCATTCCTTTAATTGAAAAAGGAGAATGGGTTCTCGTAAAGTAATTAATTTTTACATTAAAAATAAAATAGTTAAAAGTTCCTATTAGTTTAATCTAATGGGACTTTTTTTTTTACGCAACAAAAAACTATATTTAACAATTAGAAAATTAATACCTCAACATATTTTGAAGAAAAAATCCAACTACTTCCTAATAGCTCTTTGTGTAATCCTATTTTGTTCATGCAAAAGTAAAGAGCCAATTAATACACCGAAAAATAAACCAAATATCATTTTATTCTTTGTTGATGATATGGGTTGGCAAGATACTTCAGTTCAATTTTGGAACAAAAAAACTGTTTTCAATAACTTATACGCTACTCCTAACATGGAGAAGTTAGCTAAAGAAGGTATGAAATTCACGCAAGCATACGCCACACCCGTATGTACTCCAACAAGGGTGAGTTTAATTTCTGGAATGAATGCAGCAAGACACAAAGTAACAAATTGGACATTAAAAAGAGATACTGATCCTGTTGCACCACCAAAAGGATTGAAAATACCGAAATGGAATGTAAATGGAGTGCAATCTTCAGACAGCATCCCATTATCTGTACATATTACTCCATTACAGCAAATATTAAAAGACAATGGTTACTTAACAATTCATTCAGGAAAAGCTCATTGGGGCGCTATGAATACACCTGGAGAAGATCCGAAAAACCTTGGGTTTGACATTAATATTGCAGGTCATGCTGCAGGAGCTCCAGGGAGTTATTTTGGAACTAAAAACTTTAAAAACTCTTTAAAAAAGAGTTCTATCTGGGATGTACCTGGCCTAGAAAAATATCATGGTAAAGATATTTTTCTAACAGAAGCATTAACTCAAGAAGCAATTATTGCAATGGATAAAGCTATTAACGTTAATAAACCTTTTTATTTACATATGGCCCATTATGCCGTGCATACTCCGATACAAGGGGATTTTAGGTTTGAACAAAAATATCTTGATTTAGGCATGCATAAAACAGAAGCAAAATACGCTTCGTTGATTGAAGGGATGGACAAGAGCTTAGGTGATTTAATGGAGCATCTAGAGAAAAAAGGAATAGCAGATAATACAATCATTTTATTTATGTCTGATAATGGTGGGTTAAGTGCTGTTGCAAGAGGAGGTGAAAAACACACGCATAACAAACCTTTATCAAGCGGAAAAGGTTCTGTCCATGAAGGAGGAATACGGGAGCCCATGTTAGTTAAATGGCCAAAGAAGGTGAAAAAGAACTCAGTTACAAATGCCAAAGTTATTATTGAAGATTTCTTTCCTACAATATTGGAAATGGCAGAAATTAACAACTACAAAACTGTTCAAGAAGTTGACGGAATTAGTTTTACTAATATTTTAAAAGGAAAAGAATTAGAAAATGATAATCGAGCTTTATTCTGGCACTACCCTAATAACTGGGGGCCAACAGGTCCTGGTATTGGAGCTACAAGCACAATTAGAAAAGGTGACTGGAAATTAATCTATTACCATATAAACAGAGCTTTTGAATTGTTTAATATTAAAAATGATATTGGAGAAACAACCAACTTAGCTCTAAGAGAAAAAATTATCACTAAAGATTTAGCCAAGACATTAGGTTCATACTTAAGAAGTGTTGATGCTCAAATGCCTACAGACACCAATACTAATAAATTAGTTCCTTGGCCAGATCAAACTAAAATAATTAAACAACTTCAATAATAATTTCAAAAAAAACCAATCACAAATGAAAAAAGTAATTCCATTTTTATACATCATCATCGGCTTAAGCTTTGTTGTCAAAGGTTTTTATGCCATTTTCAATGAACAAGAAACTTACCATCTAATTTTCTCTTTAAAAACTGAAAGTAGATCTATCTGTATTTTATTTAACTTGTTTTTTGGAGGATTGATAGTGTATAGCGGAATAGGACGATTAAAAAGCTTTAAAAAATAAAACTCCTTGTCTAAAACTAAAAAAGCCGATGCAAATGCATCGGCTTTTTTAGTTTTAGACATTTCTTAATGAAAAGTAGTATTCATTTTTAGGTAATCTAGAAATTCTCTTTTAGTTTCTTTGTTCTTAAATTTTCCACCAAACTCTGCAGTTACGGTACTACTTTCAATATCTTTAATTCCTCTAGAGTTTACACATAAATGCTTTGCATCAATCACACAAGCAACATCTTCTGTTCCTAAAGCTTCTTGCATTGCTTGTACAACTTGCATTGTTAAACGCTCTTGAACCTGTGGTCTTTTTGCGTAATACTCAACCAATCTATTCATTTTAGATAATCCAATTACTCTACCACCAGAAATATAAGCAACGTGTGCTCTACCGATAATTGGCAATAGATGATGCTCGCAAGTAGAATACACAACGATATTCTTTTCCACCAACATTTCACCATAATTGTAATTATTCTCGAAGGTTGATGGTGTTGGCTTATTTGCGGGGTTTAATCCCATAAACAATTCATTTACAAAAGATTTCGCCACTCTTTTTGGAGTTCCTTGTAAACTATCATCTGTTAAATCCATTCCAAGAGTTTCTAAAATCTCTTTTACATTTTTTTGGATTTTTTCAATCTTCTCATTGTCAGGAATATCAAACGCGTCTGCACGTAAAGGCGTTTTTGCCGATGTACCAACGTGATTTTCTCCTATTTCTTTAACTCTCTCGTCATTCATTTTGCTGTTCACTTCAAACATTTCTTTCTTTGTATTAGAGCACAAAATTACAGTTTTACTGTTAATCTATTGCACTGTGTTTATCAATTCCGCTAAAGAACAGTTTGTTTGTTCTCCGTCAGACATCTTTTTTAAAACAAACTGGTTGTTTTCCACTTTAGAAACCACAAATTCTATGCCCCTTTCAGATACATATTTCCATTGTTTCTTTTCTTTTTTATTGCTCGATGCTACATCTGGATAGATTTCGCATTTTATATTATTTTTCCTTAATTCTTTTATTGCTTTCAATTTTGTGATGTCATTTTCTGAATCAAAATTCAAAAATAACACTTTTGGTTTTGGCAACGCTACTGATTCAAACAACCCTAGTTCTTCTAACACCAAGTAAATTCTATCCAATCCAAATGATATTCCAACTCCAGAAACATCTGGCATACCAAAAATCCCTGTTAAGTCATCATATCTCCCTCCACCACCAATAGAACCCATTTTCACAGCTTCTGGAGCAGCTACTTCGTAAATTGCTCCTGTATAGTAATTCAAGCCTCTAGCTAAGGTTACATCAACTTCTAACGAAGCAGATTCTAAACCAATAGTTTCAATAGATTCGCAAACAAAACGCAATTCCTTTACACCTTGCAATCCTTCTTCAGAAGCATTCAACATGTTTTCTAAAGAATTTAATTTATCTGCATTAGATCCAGAAAAATCAAATAACGGACTTACTTTCTCAATTGCTTCTTCGGTAATTCCTTTTGATAACATTTCGGTTACCACACCTTCTTTACCAATTTTATCTAACTTATCTAAAGCAACTGTAAAATCGATTAACTTGTCTTTTGCACCAATCACTTCTGCAATTCCAGAAAGAATTTTACGATTGTTGATTTTGATAGTCGTTCCTACTAAGTTCAGAGTACTAAAAACGGCATCGTATAATTGTACAAACTCTACCTCTTGTAATAACGATTTACTTCCTACTACATCTGCATCACATTGATAAAACTCTCTAAACCGTCCTTTTTGTGGGCGATCTGCTCTCCAAACTGGCTGAATTTGATATCTCTTAAACGGAAATGTAATGTCGTTTTGGTGCTGTACAACATATCGTGCAAAAGGCACTGTTAAATCATAACGCAATGCTTTTTCAGATATTTTTGAAGTAAGCTTCGTACTGTTTTTAGAACCTAGTAACTCATCATCAACTTTGTTTAAGTAATCACCAGAATTCAGAATTTTAAAAATCAAGCGATCTCCTTCTTCACCGTATTTACCCATCAAAGTAGCTGAGTTTTCAAAACTCGGCGTTTCTATAGGCTGAAACCCAAATATTTCAAACGCAGTGCGTATCGCATTAAAAATATAATTACGATTGGCAACTTCTGTAGAAGAGAAATCTCTAGTTCCTTTAGGAATACTTGGTTTCATAATGAATTCTTATTTATGTCTCCTCGAGCGCAGTCGAGAGGTTATTTTTTTCACAATTAAAAAGGTCTCGACTGCGCTCGACCAGACAATTCTATTGCATGTGCAAATATCCGAAAAATAAAAATAAGTTTACGGTTGAATTTTAGCTTTATTTTTTCGCTTTAAACGATTGATTGTTGCGTTTAATTCAAAGCCTAATAATAGAATAATTGCGTTTAACCAAACAAACAACATCAAGATTAATAAAGTTCCAATAGAACCATATAATTCGTTGTATTTAGAGAATTCTACTACGTAAATACTGAAGATGTAAAATGTAAAAATTGAGAGAATGGTTGTGAAAATAGCTCCTGCAGAAAAGAAAGAGGATTGTTTTCCTTGTTTTGTTCCGTAATGATACAATGTAGAAACAATGGTAAAAATCATAAACAAGAATAAGAGTATCGTTCCAGATTGCAGCCAAAAGAAATCGTTATCCAACAATTCATTCGCTTGTAATTTCTTCAATCCAATTCCATAAAAAATCGTTAATGCAATCGTAA
>Ga0308004_10000866_pt1 | contig 13532 bp, 8 predicted proteins | sample Neamet38_FD_203156 | JGI IMG/M metagenome (GOLD analysis project Ga0308004, IMG submission 203156) | Marine microbial communities from water near the shore, Antarctic Ocean - #38 | ecosystem: Environmental > Aquatic > Marine > Unclassified | place: Southern Ocean | collected 2014-06-06 | reverse complement strand
TTTTTTTACAAATGCTCAAGAAACAGTTCCTGTAGATTTAAGCAATCCACACGCAACTATATATACACATTTGTATTTTTTACAAGCCGATTCTTATCAGCCTAAAAAAGCTGCTGCAACTATTTTAGGACTAGAAGAAAAAATAGCGATAGAAAAAGCTATTAAAATTAAAAAAATATTTGATGGTAAAGGTTTATTCGTAGATGTAGACAAAGTACCTAATAATCCTAATTATAATGATACTATTGGTTATTCTAGTTCACATAAATATATTTTATTTCCTCTAAGAATGCCTCAGATTTCTGTAGAGAAAATTGGCGAAAATTGGTATTATTCATCAGAAACGATTGCAAATATTGATGCATTATACCAGGAGGTTTTTCCTTGGTATACAGAAAGCTTACAAAAATTAATTCCGGTTTCTGGGCATAAAAATTTTTTAGGAATAGAGCTTTGGCAACTGATCGGTTTGTTGTTGTTATTTGGTTTGGCAACTATTATTTTCTTTACGATCAAAAGAATAGTTTTTTTGCTTTTACAAAAAATTCAACATCAAATAACCAAAAGAAACACAAATCTTGAAGTAAAGAAAGTGCTTAAAAAGTTAGCGCATCCTATTAGTTTATTAGTTTCTTTAGCGTTTATAGATAAATTTTTTCCATCATTACAGTTCCCTTTATATATTAATACGTGGGTTTTCTTAGCGTTAAATATTGCGGGTACTGTTTTTTGGATTTATGTTTTTCTTAAAATGGTGCAAGTAATTATGAAGGTGTATGCACAATTTACAGAAAAAACAAAAGGAAAATTAGACGATCAACTCGTGCCAATTTTAAATAATTTTTTAAATGGACTAGTCATCGCTTTTGGTGTTTTTAAGCTGTTAGGATTGTTTGGTGTCGATACAACAACACTATTAGCAGGAGCAACAATTGGTGGTTTGGCATTTGCTTTAGCATCTCAAGACACGGTAAGAAACCTTATTGGTACCATCATGATATTTCTAGATAAACCTTTTCATATTGGTGATTGGATAGAAGCAGGAGAAGTTGTAGGTACAGTAGAACAAGTTGGTTTTAGATCTACGATGGTGCGTGCAGCAGATACTTCTGTATATCAAATTCCAAATAGTAAGCTGTCTGAAATTGTGATTAATAATAAAGGTTTACGTTTGTTTAGACGTTATAACACCAATTTAGGAGTGCGTTATGATACGCCTCCAGCGTTAATTGAGGCGTTTGTAAAAGGAGTGAGAGAAATTATTGTGATTCATCCAGAAACACGATCTGATTCTTACAATGTAGAATTTACTGGTTTTGGAGATTCTGCTTTATTGATTATGGTAAACGTCTATTTTAAAAGTTTAGCTTGGGGTGTTGAGCAATCTTCTAAACATAGATTACACATGGCAATTATTAAATTAGCGAGCGAATTAGGTATTGATTTTGCATTTCCATCAACAACGGTTACAATTGAGCAGTTTCCTGAGAAAAAATCAATAGCTTTAAAATATAATATAAACCAAGAAAAAATTGATGCTGCAATCCTAAAAGTAGTGTCAGAATTTTCTAGTGAAAACCCATCAGAAAACGTATGAAACAATTCTTAAAATTTATTTTTCGTGTTTTTTTAGTATTGATCGTTGCCTGTGTCGTTTTCTTTTTTTGGGCTTCTTCACCAACTTTAGATGAAAGTGACTATGCTAAATTAATTGAAGTTGACAATTATAAACTTCCTGAAAATGATTCTGTTTTTAGCATTGTAACCTATAATATTGGGTATTTAAGCGGAATGACAAATAACCTTGCCGTTGAGTCACCTAAAGAATTATTTGATGATAATTTAGAGATAGTTACATCAGAAGTAAAAAAGTTGAATCCAGATATTATAGCTTTTCAAGAAATAGATTTTGATGCTTCTAGAAGTTATCATGTGAATCAAGAAGAAGAAATTTCTAAACTAGGTTTTAATTATAGAGCACAAACAATCAATTGGGATGAACGTTACTTACCATTTCCTTATTGGCCTATAAGTATGCATTATGGCAAAGTAGTTTCGGGTCAATCTATTATCAGTAAATATCCTTTAAAAGAGCAGCAAAGAATTGTTTTAGAAAGAGTTGCAGATGCTCCTTTTCATAGAGATGCTTTTTACTTAGAGCGTTTGGCGCAGGTTGTAAAGGTTGTTTTAAACGGAAAAGAAGTGGTGTTGATAAATATTCATTTAGAGGCTTTTGAAGCAGCAACAAGAGTGAATCAATTTGAAGAAGTTTTAGCGATATTTAATACATATAAAGATACATATCCAACCATTTTATTGGGTGACTTTAATTCAAAAGCAAGAGATAAAAAGGCCATTGTTCAAAAAATATTTGCAATGAAAGATGTTGGTAATGCTGCTTTTGATATGAATAACCTTGGGAATACTTTTAATTCAAAAGATCCTTTTGAAAGAATAGATTATATCTTCTATACTAAAAACTCGATTGAATATATTTCAGGAAAAGTATTAAATCAATTCGGTCAAGCTTCAGATCATTTGCCTGTAGAAATGAAATTTAAGTTGAGGTAAAATTAATGTTTCATTATCGTGTTTGTACAAGATTTTTTGCTGTTGTTAAGCACTAAAGTTAATAAATAATAACTGAATAGAAAGTCCGTGAGGGCTTTCCTAAATATGCCAAAACCCAAGCAATTAATTTTGTACGTTGTTAGCATCAGTTTTCTTTTTCCAAATCTTCAAGAAGATTATTAAGTCTATTTACCGGCTTAGTTCCTATGTTTCTATTTTGAATTACCCTTTTTATTGACTCTTTAAATTTTACTTTATCTATTTCAATATTATTGTTATTAATGTAGAATATTGCTGAGTGATTATCAAATTCTAATGCCAGTTCTACAATTCTATTGTTATACGTTTCTTCGTGTTCTTTTTCGTTGAGTGCCATATATTGTAAAAAGTGACTCTCATCTAATTTGAACACTATTAAACTATCTATTTGTTTTATTTCTGTTTCTGACTTTGGATAGTTGTTTATAATATTAAAATAAATTTCAGTACAAATATCTGAATCTGAAAGTTGGTCTGCACTCATTGTTGAATAAGTTTCATTGCGTTGCATTGCGTTTTCAAATGCCACCGAAGATTTAATTAAGTTCCTATCTATGAGAGAAAAGTATGCATATGTTCTTACTATTGGATTTTCGTGTTCGACTAATTTTATTAGTTCTTCATTACTTGCTTTGCTTTTCAGTTTTTGGAATCTTTGATATTCTTTGCTTTTTGTTCCAAATCCTACGTATTCACTTTCCATCATATTATTATTTGATATTTCGTCTACAAGACTATTTATGTCTGTACAAGCAAGACAAGCAAGACAAGCAAATAGGATAAATATGATTGGTATTTTTTTCATTTAATTGATGCTAACTTTATTGATATGGCGAGTTTTAATACTGAAACGAGTTCAGCACAGGTTCGTTATATCAGACGATAACGAAGTTAGCGTTTTATAAGTTTAGAGACAAACCAATCTATTTTATAAACCAAAACATCATTATTTAAAAGAAGGTTTTGAGTTTTGAAAAGAGTATTTTGTATAGATTTCCTGTGAATTTTAAAAGTTTAAAAAAAAGTATTTCCAAAAACTACCCATTCTTGAGAAATTTAAACAAACTCGCTTTGACATATTATAATTTTAGTAAGAATTCAAAAGAGATGTAACGGCTAAGTGTCCAAAGAGCTTGCGGTCTGGACACGATAGTGAAATATCTTTTAGAATTCAATAAAATTATCAGAAGTCTAGATTTTTGTTTCTTTTCATCGATGGAAAAGAAAAAGAATAAAAAAAGAAAAGGTTACGTTTATTAAAGCCTGTGCCGAATACGATTCAGTATGCATCAATGGAAAAGAGCTTTAAAAACCAGTTATTAACTATTTTTTGCTTCTTTAAAAATTTCTTTCACTGCATTCCCGTAATTTTTTGGACTTTGTGCTTTTTTGATCTTTTTATAAGTCTTCTGAGGGTTTGAAAAACTCTGAGAAAAGTACTCCCAAAAACCAAGCATTTTCATTTTAATAGGTGTCGGTCCAGAAAGCGCGGCATCATATTCCTGATAAATACGATCGTGAAATTCATTAAATATGTCAAACCTATTTTTCGGGTATTCTGAAGTGTCGTTTTTTATCATACTTGGTAAAAAAGGATCTGCAATTAAGCCTCTTCCAATCATCCAATGATCTATTGTAGTAAAGCGTTCTTTTAATTTTTTATAAGCAGCAACAGAAGTAATATCGCCATTATAGTACATTTTATGTTTACTGTTATCTAAACATTTTTGAAACGCTTCTAAATTAGTGCCTCCTTTGTATAATTGTTTTCCTATTCTTGCGTGAATTGCAATATTTTTTAAAGGATAGGTATCTAAAATTGGTAAAACATCTAAAATTTCTTCAGGAGTATCATATCCCATTCTCATTTTCATAGAAACTAAAATATCAGATTCATTATGAATTTTATGAAGAATACTATTTATTTTTTCAGCATCGCTAATTAATCCAGAACCCATTCCTCGTTTTGTAACCATTGGGTACGGACAGCCTAAATTCCAGTTCAATTCTTTGTACCCTAATTCTTGTACATATTTAGAAACGAATAAAAATTCATCAGCGTCATTGGTAATAATTTGCGGAATTACTTCTAACTCCGTGTTGTTTTCAGGAAGAATATCTTTTTGATAAGAGTTCTTAATGATGAGTTTTCCGTTTAGTCTAATATAGGGCGAATAAAACGTGTCAATTCCACCAAAGAAATGGTTGAATGCGTTTCTAAATTTATAATCTGTAAAACCTTGAAGGGGAGAAGATAGCAGTGTCTGATTCATGAAAAATATTGTTATGCAAATATAGAATACTTTTTATTGCATTTGAGGAACAAATTAGCGTAAATCAATCTAAATAGCTTCAAGTTATTTACGAGGTTTTTTGGAATTTTTATTGAATTAGATTTAGTGTTTTGTTATCGTTATCGTAAATAAAAACCTCTTTAATATTACATGAATCCTAATTGTTTCATCACGGTTGTTCTATCGAAAACCTGAGTGTGTCCATTAATTAAATTGTCTTTGAAATGATAAATAGTCATTCCTTTAGTATTGATAGCTTTTTTAGTTGGTGGATATTCTCCAATCATCCCAAGGTTTGTTCCTGTTAAAATCCACGTGATTGCAACGTGGTTTTCTTCTTGAATTGCAGATGTAATTTTAAAATTCATATCTGGAAATGAATTGAAAGAAAACCTTAATCGCTCTTTAAATTCGGAATGATTTATGGTTTTTCCTTCCCAAGGATCGGTAGCATCAAGATGAATTGTATATTCTTTATGAACATACTGTTCCACTTTATTGAAATTCTGGTTATTCCATATTTCGTCCATAAATTCTCGAAGAAATGATTCTTTATTCATTGTGTTTTATGTCTTTTTTAAGTTGCTGCTAATTTTATTTACATGACGAATCTAGCGTTTTAAAATTAGAAACAAACCAAATTATTGTACAAAACAAAACCTCGCAAATTTGCGAGGTTTTGTCATTTTATAAAAATAAAATTTTAAATTATTTAGGATCTAAAATAGTATCAATTCTATCGACAACATCTTGTAAATGATAACGAGTTAATGTATTACCTCTGTAAGAAGCTGCTTTTGCATCTTTCTTAATACGTTTTAATTCACCTCTTGCAACAGACTTTACATCAGATTGGTTGATGTTAATTCCACTAACTTTATAGTAACCACCATTTCTTCCTCTTTGATTTTTTGCCTTATTTAACAAGTAATCTAATCGATCTAAATGAGCTCTTTGTAAATTTCTTCTGTATGTATCAATAGAACTTCCATTGTAAATTTCACTCCAAACACCTTTACGTAAATCGCTCATCATACTGATAAGAGAATACGCTTTAGAACCATTTGTGGTTTCGTTTTCAATCATTCTAGCCATTCTTCCTGCATCTAAAATGTTGTTTAAAGTTCTTGCTTGTAAACGACGAACTCTTTCTACAGAACCAGAAAATTCAGTTTTGCTAAAAATGTTTTCATCTAACATCCAAGTCGGAGTTTTAAACAACTCATCAACTACAAATTTTAAAGCTTCTTTTTGAGTAGCCTTGTCTACATGTGTATACACTTCTCCTTCTTGATCTGTTGTTTTTAATTCTTCGTAAACACCACCCACATTAGAAGTTACATGACCCATATATCTGTTAAACTGACTTAGAACTTGTCCATACATGGTCGATAAATTATCATAATTCTCACCTTTTTCTGAAGTCCATTCTTCTAATCTTGGTAAAATTCTTTGTAAGTTTTTAATACCATACATAGAAGCTTTCATTGCATTATCGCCTAAATCTTCTGTTTGAGAACTTGGGTCAACAACACCTGTTGCTTGTTGATGTCCAAAACGATACATTGGATCTCCTGCATGTTTTAAAATCCAAGCGTCTAAAACTGGTTTTTCATCTTTAGCATCAGTATCTAAAATAGGTCTATATCCCCAAGAAATTGCATATTTATCATACACACCAATATTTGGCATTAAAGCAACACCTTTATCTTCTGGTTGCGCAACATAATTAAAACGTGCATAATCCATAATAGAAGGCGCAGTTCCAAATTTTTGAGTAAAAGAAGCAGAACGTAAAGAATCTACAGGAAATGCAGAAGAACTACCCATATTATGAGGTAACCCTAATGTATGACCAAGTTCGTGAGATGATACAAACTTAATTAACTCACCCATTGTTTCTGTCTTAAAGTTATTTCCTCTTGCATCAGGATTGATCGCTGCAGTTTGGATAAAAAACCAGTTATGTAATAAAGACATTACATTATGATACCAATTGATGTCAGATTCTAAAATTTCTCCTGATCTTGGGTCACTTACATGAGGTCCATTTGCATTCGGAATTGGAGATGCTAAATATCTTATAACAGAATAACGCACATCTTCTGGGCTATAATCTGGATCTTCTTCTTTGGTTGGAGCTCTTTTAGCAATAATTGCATTTTTAAATCCTGCTGCTTCAAAAGCAACTTGCCAATCGTTTACACCTTGAATTATATATGGCACCCATTCTTCTGGTGTAGCTCGATCTACATAATAAACAATTTGTTTTTTAGGTTCAACCAATTCACCGTTTTTGAATTTTTCAATGTCTTCGTCTTTAACTTCTAAACGATATCTATCTAAATACGTAACTGTTTTACTTTTTTGAGCATCTAAACCATAATCAGTTTGTCCACGTGCAAACCATCCAACTCTTTCATCAAAATAACGACGTTTCATCGGTACTTTTGGTAATAAAACCATTGAGTTACTCATCTCTAAAGTAATAGAACCCAAAGCACTATTTGATGGGGCTTTGCTTGCAAAATATGTTTTTACATGTCTAACTTCTATGTTTTGAGGATAACTACTAACTCTGTCTATATAAGAACGTGTTTTATCCATTCTTGTCGCTTTATAAAACTTTCTATAAAACCCAGGTAAACCTAATGGTTTTATATCTGTAGAAAATAAAGGAGTAGCATCTATTACTGTTGCGGTAGAATCTTTATTAAAAGCTTTTATTGGAAATGAAAATAAAATAGGCTCTAAGTTAGAGTTTACGACAGCTTCATGAACTGGTAAAATAGTGTCGGCAACTACATTGTAAGAAACAATACGTAATAAAAGTTGCTTGTTTTTCTTTTCCCAACGTAAAACTTGTGTGTTGGTTTTTCCACCACCAAAACCAATTCCGTTTGCGGTTTTAGCAATTCTAGTTACCATTAACATTTCTCTTTTTAAAAGAGAATCAGGAATTTCAAAAAGATATGTATCGTCTTTTGTATGCACTTTAAACAAACCTTCATCTGTTTTGTGTTCTTTGGTAACTACTTTTTTATAAGGTTTAATTGCGCCTTTTTTAGGTTTTGGTTTAGGCTTTGGAGCAACCTTCGTTTCTGATTTCTTCTTTTTCCAGAATTGAGCATCAGCTTCTAAAGAAAAGCCGAAAACGAAAGCAACTAAAACTAGCTGCGAAAGTATCTTTTTTGTTATCATGAATGTTTAATTTTAATTGCTTTCGAAATTACGGAAACTATAAAAAACGATATCATAATTTTTTGTTAAAGAGAAGGGTTTAAAAGTGTTAAAAAAATGATTTCAGAAAACAACAAACCCTCTAAAACTAAGTTTTAAAGGGTTTGTTGTAATTTAGAAAGCGCTCTCTTTATAATTGAAAAGCTTCTTTTACTTTGTCAACGTAATCTAATTTTTCCCAAGTAAACGTTTCTACTTCTTCAGAAACAGTTTCTCCCATTGGGTTCGAAAATGTAACTATTTTTACTTCTGGCGTTCTTCCCATATGACCATAAGCAGCAGTTTCAGAATAAATAGGTGTTCTTAACTTTAAACGTTGCTCAATAAAATACGGACGCATATCAAAAATAGCTTCCACTTTTTTACTAATTTCTCCGTCTGTTAAATCTACAGTTGAAGTTCTGTATGTTTCAACATTAATACTTGTTGGTTTTGCAACACCAATTGCATAAGAAACTTGTACTAAAACTTCTTTACACAATCCTGCAGCAACTAAATTTTTAGCAATATGTCTTGTTGCGTAAGCTCCAGATCGATCCACTTTAGAAGGGTCTTTTCCAGAGAAAGCACCACCACCATGTGCGCCTTTTCCACCATACGTATCTACAATAATTTTTCTTCCTGTTAAACCTGTATCTCCATGAGGACCACCAATTACAAATACACCTGTGGGATTTATATGATAGGTAATATTATCTGTAAATAAATGTTGAATATTAGCAGGTAATTTTGCGATAACTCTTGGTATTAAAATTCCAACAATATCTTTTTTGATTTTTGCCAACATTACAGCATCAGATTTGTCAAAATCATCATGTTGGGTAGAAATTACAATGGCATCAATTCTTTGCGGAACATTATCATCAGAATATTCTATCGTAACCTGCGATTTTGCATCAGGTCTTAAATAATTAATATCGGTATTTTCTCTTCGTAATTCAGCTAATTCAATTAACAATCGATGAGATAACTCTAACGCCAAAGGCATGTAGTTTTCTGTTTCATCGGTCGCGTAACCAAACATCATTCCTTGATCTCCAGCCCCTTGCTCTTCTGGATTAGCGCGATCTACACCTTGGTTTATATCTGGTGATTGTTCATGAATTGCAGACAAAACTCCACAAGAATTCCCATCGAACATATATTCACTTTTAGTATAACCGATCTTATTTATTACGTCTCTAGCAATTTGCTGAACGTCTAAGTATGTTTTAGACTTTACTTCACCAGCTAAAATTACTTGGCCTGTCGTAACTAAAGTTTCGCAAGCAACTTTACTACTTTTATCGAACGCTAAAAAATTATCAATTAATGCATCAGAAATCTGATCTGCAACTTTGTCTGGATGTCCTTCAGAAACACTTTCTGAGGTAAATAGATATGACATAATATTTGTCTTTTGTGTTAAAAAATGCTTCCTCGATATAAAATTGAGGCTTCCTTCAAATTGGAATTCCTGTAAAAACAGAAATCTATGAAAAATGAAAAAAGATTGCTTGGTCGCTAAAGAAGTAGATAATTACTGCTTTAGCATTTTGTTTTACTGAATCTGTCTTAGTCTTTAAAACATTTTCAATAAAAGAGGTTGCAATCAGTTCAAATTTTCCTCTCAATTAGATTACAAAAGTACACTATAAAATTAAAATGCATCCTTTTTTAACGATAATTATTTATGATAGCATCATCAATAAATCATTTTTAGAGATTTGAAATTACTGTTTTTAAGGAATAAATAAAACAAGCTTCAATTAAATGCGAAATCCATATTTCTTAAAAAATAACTGCTTTTTGTTTGGATATTAAATTTTTATGAACATATATTTGCACTCACAAAGTTCAATAACTTATTGAAATGTTATCAAGAAAGGCGGAGGGATTAGACCCATTGAAGCCTTAGCAACCCTTTAGAAATAAAGAAGGTGCTACATTCTACCTAAATATTTTTCATTTGGATAGATAACAAAAAAGAATTTTCCTGCTCTGGAATATTCTATTTTTTCTTTTTAACATTTTTCTATTAGTACGCTTTTTTTAAGGCGGATTTGACTTTTGGTTTAATTATTTATTAACTCAAAAAACTAGAAAAATGAGTACATTAAAATTAGCAACCAACGCGTTGCACGCAGGACATGACGTAACTACAAACGGAGGTACGAGAGCAGTTCCTATTTACCAAACATCATCGTATGTTTTTAACAATTCAGAACATGCTGCAAATCTCTTTTCATTAAAAGAATTAGGTTTTATTTACACCCGTTTAAACAACCCAACAAACCAAATATTACAAGATCGTTTGGCAGTTGTAGAAGGCGGAATTGGAGCTGTCGTTTTTGCTTCTGGAACCGCAGCAATTTCTACAGGTTTATTAACGCTTTTAAAAGCAGGAGATCATATTGTTGCTTCTAGCAGTTTATATGGCGGAACGTACAATTTATTAAGTGTAACCTTACCAAGATTCGGAATTACAACTACGTTTGTAGATGCCTCAAATCCTGATAATTTTGAAGCTGCAATTCAAGAGAATACAAGAGCCTTTTTTGTCGAATCTTTAGGGAATCCGAAGTTAGATGTGTTAGATTTAGAAGCAATTTCTACACATGCTAAAAAAGCAGAAGTCCCTTTTATTGTTGACAATACGGTTGCAACTCCTGTTTTACTAAACCCGATTAAATACGGCGCAGATATTGTAATTCATTCTCTTACAAAATATATTGGTGGACAAGGAACTTCTTTAGGGGGCGCAATTGTAGATGCCGGAACTTTTAATTGGGCAAACGGTAAATTTCCTGAATTTACAGAGCCTTCTGCAGGATATCATGGTTTAAAATACCACGAAACTTTAGGTGCTGCATCGTATACTTTTAAATTAATTTTAGAAGGGTTACGTGATTTTGGAGGTGCTTTAAGTCCGACAAATGCATTTAATATTATTCAAGGTTTAGAAACGTTGCCAATTAGAATAAAACAACATTCTATAAATGCATTCGCATTGGCAAAATGGTTAGAAGAGCAAGATGAAGTGGCTTGGGTAAATTACCCTGGTTTAGAAAGTAGTAAATACAATTCTTTAGCAAAAAAATATTTACCTAAAGGACAAAGTGGATTAGTAACTTTTGGTGTAAAAGGAGGGTTTGAAGTTGCAAAAACAATCGCAGATAACACAAAATTATTTTCTTTATTGGCAAATATTGGTGATACAAAATCACTAATTATTCACCCTGCGAGTACAACACACCAACAATTAAATGCCGAAGCTCAAGAAAATGCAGGCGTTTCTCAAGACTTAATTAGACTGTCTGTTGGGATCGAAGATCTAGCAGATTTAAAAGCAGATTTAAAAGCCGCTTTTAAAGAAGTAAATGAAATCGTTTTACAATAAAAAGCTAACAAATAAAAACAATAATTATGAGTGATTTAATATTTAGTGTTAAAGGCAAAAGTAATTCAGCTACACAGTTTATAGCAAAAACAAGACAGTTTCAATTAACGATAGATGAGCCAGATGGATTAGGAGGTACTGATGAAGGTGCAAATCCTGTTGAATATATTTTGGCTGGTTTGGCAGGATGCTTAAATGTAGTTGGACATATTGTAGCGAAAGAATTAGGTTTCACAATAGATAAATTAAAAATTGAAGTTGTAGGGAACATCAATCCAGATCGGTTATTTGGAGTTTCTGATGATGAAAGAGCAGGTTTTAAGAAGATTGATTTAAAACTAATTCCTGAAACAGACGCACCTATTGATACATTGGTAAAATGGCTAAAGATCGTTCAAGATAGATGTCCTGTAAAAGACAATTTAATGAATATTACGCCTATCGCTATTAGTGTCGTAAAACAGTATGTTCCAGAATTATAAAACGAATGTCTCCTTGAGCGCAGTCGAAAGGTGTTTTTACCTTTTGTTATTCATGAGTTCTCGACTGCGCTCGAACAGACAAAAATTAAAATTGATTCATAGATTTGAAAAATCAACTACAACATTTAAAAATTAATAATTTCACCACAGAATTGGGTGCTTTTGTTCCTCAACAGAATTTAAGCTACCAAGTTTTTGGTCAAGAATTAGGAAGGGCACCGATTGTTTTAGTAAATCATGCATTAACAGGTAACAGTGATGTTGCTGGTGAAAATGGTTGGTGGAAAGAGGTTATTGGAACTGAAAAAACAATTGATACGAATACCTATACAATTTTAGCTTTTAATATTCCTGGAAACAGTTTTGATGGTTTTTTAATTGAAAATTATAAAGATTTTATAGCAAGAGATGTTGCAAGAGTTTTTTTAGAAGGATTACATCAATTAAAAATAACACAATTATTTGCTTTAATTGGTGGGTCTTTAGGAGGCGGAATTGCTTGGGAAATGATGCTGTTAAACACAACGTTGACAAAACATTTTATACCTGTAGCAACCGATTGGAAATCTACCGATTGGTTAATTGCCAATTGCCAAATTCAAGAACAATTTTTGGTAAATTCAAGAAACCCTGTTCATGACGCACGTATGCATGCCATGTTGTGTTACAGAACTCCAGCCTCTTTTAAAGAACGTTTTCAACGAACTAAAAATGATACATTAAAAATATTTAATGTAGAAAGTTGGTTGTTGCATCATGGAAATAAATTACAAGAACGCTATCAATTATCTTCTTATAAGTTGATGAATCAATTATTAAAAACAATTGATGTAACAAATAATGGTCAAAAGAACATTGAAACTTTAGATTCAATTACAGCTGATATTCACATCATTGGTGTTGATTCTGATTTGTTTTTTACTGCGGAAGAAAATAGAGATACACACAAAAAGTTAGCATTAACGAAAGAAAATGTTACCTATTATGAAATAAACTCTGTGCATGGTCATGATGCATTTTTAATCGAACATGAACAACTACAGACAATTATTGAACCTATTTTCAATAAAAATTATAGAAAGAAAAAAATGAAGGTAATTAAGTTTGGAGGAAAATCTTTAGCCAACGGAAAAGGCTTGGAGAATACGATAGAAATTATTCGAAATAAATATAACAACAACGAAAAAATAACAGTTGTTGCTTCTGCTAGAGGGAATTCTACAAACGAATTAGAAACTATCTTAAAGAAAGCTACAGCAAAAAAAGCATACAAAAAGAAGTTTGAAGCGTTTAAAGAATATCAACAAGCACCAAATCGTTCTGTTGATTTTTCTCAAGAATTCTCAAAATTAGAAACCATTTTTGAAGGTGTTTCTTTATTGGGTGATTATAGTCAGAAAATTAAAGATTCCGTTTTAGCACAAGGAGAATTAATCTCCGTAAAACTTTTGGCGAGTTTGTTAGAGAAAGAACATATTTCTGCAAAGGCAACAGATGCTAGAACTTTAATTATTACGGATGAAAATT
>Ga0308004_10000864_pt1 | contig 13558 bp, 7 predicted proteins | sample Neamet38_FD_203156 | JGI IMG/M metagenome (GOLD analysis project Ga0308004, IMG submission 203156) | Marine microbial communities from water near the shore, Antarctic Ocean - #38 | ecosystem: Environmental > Aquatic > Marine > Unclassified | place: Southern Ocean | collected 2014-06-06 | reverse complement strand
CCAGAAAGAGAAGAAGTATTGGCTACCTATAAAGCAATGTTTGACAGCAATATTGATGTGCCAATGCATATTAATGGAAAAGAAGTTAGAACAGGAAATACAAAAAATATTACACCTCCTCATGATCACAAACATGTAGTTGGCCAATACCATACTGCAGACAAAAAACATGTAGATGAGGCAATTGCAACAGCCTTGGCTGCCAGAGGGGCTTGGTCTAGCGTTTCCTGGATGGAACGTGCTTCTATTTTTTTAAAAGCTGCTGAATTATTAGCAGGACCTTATAGAGCTAGAATGAATGCTGCAACAATGCTTGCGCAATCTAAAAATGTATTTCAAGCAGAAATTGACGCGGCTTGTGAAATGATTGATTTCTTTAAATTTAACGTTGAATACATGACGGATATTTTTAAAGATCAGCCAGCATCCTCACCTGGAGTTTGGAATCGAGTTGAGTACAGACCTTTAGAGGGGTTTGTATATGCAATTTCTCCTTTTAACTTTACATCTATTGCTGCGAATTTACCTGCATCAGCGGCCTTAATGGGTAATGTTGTTGTTTGGAAACCTTCAGATCATCAAGCATATTCTGCACAAGTAATTGTAGATTTATTTAAAGAAGCTGGTTTACCAGATGGTGTTATAAATGTAGTTTACGGAGATCCTGTTATGATTTCTGATACTGTATTAGCTTCTCCAGATTTTTCTGGGTTACACTTTACAGGTTCTACTCATGTTTTTAAAGAATTATGGAAACAAATTGGAAATAATATTCACACATATAAAACATACCCAAGAATTGTTGGAGAGACTGGTGGAAAAGATTTTATCTGGGTACACAATTCATCAAACCCTCTGCAAGTTGCTACGGCAATGACTAGAGGTGCTTTTGAATACCAAGGGCAAAAATGTTCTGCTGCTTCACGTTCTTACATTCCTGCTTCACTTTGGCCAGACGTTAAGAAGCATTTAATTGCACAAGCAAGTGAATTAAAAATGGGGTCTCCAGAAGACACTTCTAACTTTGTAAATGCAGTAATACATGAAGGTTCTTTTGATAAAATTGCAAGCTATATAGATGCTGCAAAAACAGATAAAGACGCAGAAATTATTATTGGTGGAAATCATGACAAGTCTGTTGGTTACTTTATAGAGCCAACAGTAATTGTTAGTAATTCTCCAAAATATGCAACGATGACTACTGAGTTATTTGGCCCAGTAATGACTGTATATGTATATGAAGATGCAGATTGGGAAACTTCTTTAAAGTTAGTTGATGAAGCTACAGAGTATGCATTAACGGGAGCTATCTTTTCTAAAGATAGATATATTGTTGAACAAGCTTCTAAAGCGCTAGAAAATGCGGCAGGAAACTTTTATATTAATGACAAGCCTTCTGGTGCAGTTGTTGGTCAGCAACCATTTGGTGGAGCCAGAGCTTCTGGTACAAATGACAAAGCTGGTTCTGCACAAAACTTATTACGTTGGACTTCTGTTAGATTGATCAAAGAAACTTTTATTTCTCCTGAAGATTATAAATATCCTTTTTTAGGATAAATCACAAATAAATATATTTTAAAAAGCCTCATCTATAAATAGATGAGGCTTTTTTATTACAGGTTTTTTTCCAATAAGTACTTTTTATCAAATAACTAATAAATCAGTATTTATTAATATTTTCAATTTAGGCTCCATATAAATAAATAACCCTGGTAATAATTTTGTAATTTCTAAATTTCCAAGAGGTTTTTGATAATCAAGGATATGAGGTGAACATATAAAAAAATCGGACTTTATAAAGTCCGATTTTTTTTATATTTTTTAGTATTTAGTATACCTAGTCAAAGTCTTGGTTTTGACCAGCTATAACATATTGAGCATTGTATAAAACTTTTCCTGAATCATCTACTAACATTGCTAAAACACCTGTATTTTCCGGCACTAAAACATCATAAGAACTAAGGTCTACGCTATATGATTTCTCATGCACCCCTGCAGTAGATGTTGTTGGATCTCCCATTACATCAGTAGCAGCATATCGTAAAACTCCATTATGTTCAAAATTAACAATTGTACTTACTCCACTTGAACCCACTCCACCGTAATAACTAGTGTAATTAACTTGATTAGCTAATATTCCATCTTCTAATACATAAACAACTAATTTAACATCAGTCATGTTCTCTAAAAACCCTTGGTAAACCTTAAAATCTAAAACTGACCCAGTCAATGAAGACTCAATTGCTAAACCAACATTTATAGTTCCTTCTGCTGCATTTAAAGCCTGTTCTATATTATTAGGTTGATTCCCCTGCCATTTATTTGCCCTATCTATATAGGCTGTTGGAAAACCTGAAATACTAAATTCTGTTTTCAAAGCAATACCAAAATCGTTTTCCATTGGATCTCCATAGTCAAGATGAACACCAACTACAAAAACTTTGTCGGTTTGCTCTTCAACAAGACTTGCAGCATAAGATAATCTTGGGCAATAACCACACCATGTACCTGTAAAATCTTCAACTACTGCTTTTTTAGAAAAACTTGAAGGAAGAGTAGCGGTAAAATCAATTTTATTGCTGACTAATGATTCGTATGAAGAGGTAGCTTCATAAGTTTTTGCTTGTAAAGGCACAAAAGTACTACCCGAGATTGAATTACCGTCTATAAGGATAACGGATTGAGATGTAATATTTACATCTTCACTATCTACAACAGTAAAAGTAATAGTCTCCCCTACTTCGAGAGTTGATTTATCTGAAGTAATACTAATAGAGGGTGTTTCTTCTGAAAGTGATGAACAACTAGATAAAACCGAAATAAACATAAAATAAAATAAAATTCTTAACTTCATAGTTCTTAATTTTTTAATGAATTTATAAACCTACACTATATTTATACTTTTTTTTGAATATAAACAAGGATTGATTTTGAACGGCGCAAAGATAAAATTTATGCAGACGGAGAGTTAAATTAAGGCTAAACATTTGTTCCTTTTTATTATTTGGAACAAGTAAGTACTTAAATTATAATTTAAATTGGAGCTTTTGGGAATACTTTTGAGAATATTTGTTTTAAAAAAAAATTTATGAAACCTTTTTTATTTGTAGTTTGCTTCCTTTGTTATAATGCTGCTTTTAGTCAAATTACAATTCCTAATATCACCTTAAATACTTTAAATGGTAAATCAGTTAAAATTCAAGATGAAATTTCAAAAGACAAAATTACCATACTAAGTTTTTGGGCAAGCTGGTGTGTGCCTTGCATCAATGAATTAGATGCAATAAGTGAAGTTTATGAAGACTGGCAAGAAGACTTTAATTTAGAGTTAATAGCTATTTCAACCGATGACGCTAGAACTCAAAAAAGAATTAGACCTATGGTTAATGGTAAAGGATGGCCTTATAAAATTCTGTTAGATAAAAATCAAGAATTAAAAAGAGCATTAAATATATCTACTATTCCACAAATAATTATTTTAAAAGATTCTAAAATTATATATATCCATTCTGGGTATTCCCCGGGAGTTGAAGATGAATTCTACGATATCATCAAAGAAAACTCTAACTAATCTCTAAAATTATTTATAAATAATGAAAAAAAAAATAGCCTTACAGTTGTTTTTTTTTACGTCAATAATATTGGCTCAAAACAATAGTAATCTTACCGTTGGTTTTGAATCGAATTCACAATATTATATGGATGACGAAAAAACAGGAGATTTTACTGAAGAAAATAGATTTAGATCAAATAATTATTTAAAAATTGATTATTTGATATCCAATTTTTATTTTGGAATACAGGCAGAAAGCTACGAACCGATGAGTCTGTTGAATTATTCTCCTGATTTTAATCAAACAAATATTGCGCTTTATTATGCAGGTTACAAATCAAAAAAAATAGAGGTTGCTGCTGGATATTTTTACGAACAATATGGTAGTGGATTAATTTTACGTTCATGGGAAAATCGTCAATTAGGAATAAACAATGCATTAAGAGGTGCAAAAGTTAAGTTTTCTCCCTCAGAGGATATTGAGTTTTCTGCTTTATATGGAAGTCAGAGAAGTGGTTTTGATGTTTCTGATGCCAGTATCTATGGTTTTAATTCAGAAATAAACATATCTTCTATCTTAAAGGCTGATACTTGGAATTTAGATCTAGGTTTTAGTTATGTTGGAAGAAAGGAGGTAAACGATAATTTAGAATTTAATTTTAATGATTTTACAAATGCAATCTCTGGTAGAGTGAATTTTTCAAAGGATAATTTTTATTCTAGCGCAGAATTTGTCTCTAAAAGTAACGATGGATTGATTATTTTTCAAGAAGTTAGAAATGTAAAACCTGGTAACGCCTTTCTTTTTGACTTTGGTTATGGAAAAAAAGGTTTTGGAATCAATGCTAATTTTAGAAGAATTGAAAACATGAGTTTCTACTCTGAAAGAAATGCTACTGGAAATATTTACAATCAAAATATTATTAATTATATACCAGCCTTAACAAAACAGCATGATTACTTACTAACAAACATATATGTGTATCAAGCTCAGCCTCAGGTTTCTTTTCAAGATCCGACGCTTTTAAAAATTGGAGAGATTGGCGGGCAAGTTGATCTATTTTACACCCTTAAAAAGAAAACTTTCTTAGGTGGAAAATATGGAACAAAAATCGCATTAAACATGTCTTATTGGGCCGGATTAAGTGGTGACTTTGATTATGAAAATTCCGATTACGGCGCTGATACATTTGGTATTGGTGAAAAATATTTTTCAGAAATTAGTTTAGAAATACGTAAAAAATGGTCAAGAAGTTGGAGTTCAATTTTTTATTATGTAAACCAAAGCTATAATAAACGATACATAGAAGAAACTTTTGGAAATGTAGAAACAGATATTTTTGTAGGTGAGGCAACTTACAAACTAGGCTCAGGAAAGTCATTGCGTTTTGAAGCGCAGCATTTATGGACTCAAGACGATAAAAAAAATTGGACAGGGGCAACGTTAGAATTTAACCTAAACTCGAAACTTGCTATCTATGCAAACAATATTTACAATTATGGAAATGATGATGAATCAAAAAAAATTAATTATTACAATTTAGGCGGAAGTTATACAAAGAGCGCACAAAGATTTACCCTAAATTATGGAAGACAGCGTGGTGGACTTATATGCATTGGAGGAGTTTGTAGATTTGTCCCTGAAAGTACAGGTATAACAGCCAACATTGCACTTTCCTTTTAAGCACGCTTCAAATATACTTTCTTGGTATAAAAATAAAGTTTTTTTTTATTACATTTAGATTCATAAAATCAATCATAGTGAAAAATATTCTATTATTTGTTACTTTCCTTTTTACAATATGTGCTTTTTCCCAAACAACGAACAAGTCAGTATCTGTTAAATTTATTGATAATCCAATAACTTTAGATGCAGTGCTTAGCGAAGATGAATGGAAAAATACGGAAGGAGCCTCCGGTTTTTGGCAATATTTCCCTTTAGATAGCATACAAGCAAAACAACAAGCCACTATTAAATTTCTTTTTGATGATGACAATCTGTATGTTGGTATAAAAGTAAATGCATTGGCAAATGATTTTATAATTCCTTCGCTTAGAAGAGATTTTAGTGCAGGTGGTAGTGACAATATCACATTACTTTTCGATACATTTAATGACGGTACAAATGCCTTTATTTTTGGAACAAATCCCTACGGGATAAAAAGAGAAATGCTGCTTTCTGGTGGTGGCTCTGAATTAAGAGGTTTTACAATGGCCTGGGATACTAAATGGAAATGTAAAACAGCCATAAAAGAAGACCACTATATCGCAGAAATGATTATTCCTTTATCTGCTTTTAAATATAGAGAGGGTGAAACGAAATGGAGATTTAACAGTTACCAATTTGATACACAAGATAATGAGATAAATACATGGGTAAATATACCTCAAAATCAATTTATATTTAACTTGGCATATATGGGTGAAATGATTTTTGAAAAACCCTTAGGCAAGTCTAAAACTCCTGTTTCTATAATACCATATGTAAATACAATTACAGCCAAAGATTTTGAAAATGATGTTTCACAAACAGATTTAAAGTTTGGTGGAGATGCAAAGTTTACTATTGGTAATAGTTTAAATTTAGATGTAACTATAAATCCAGATTTTTCTCAAGTAGAAGTAGACCAACAAGTCACAAACCTTACACGTTTTGAAATCTCATTACCCGAAAGAAGACAGTTTTTTATTGAAAATAGTGATCTTTTTGCAGATTTTGGAAATAACAGAGATTCTAATCCTTTTTTCTCCAGAAGAATTGGTATTGCACAAGATGCTAATGGCAATACTATAGAGAATAATATTATTGGAGGAGTAAGACTAAGTGGTAAAGTAAATAACAATTTAAGAGTTGGTTTATTAACAATGCAAACCGCAGAAGATATTAAAAATGAAATCCCTACTGAAAATAATGCGGTTATTACGCTTCAGCAAAAAGTGTTTAAGAGATCTAATATTAGCGTAATGTTTATTAACAAGCAGGCTACAAAAGAATACAATTTTCTTGCAGATGAAGACAAATACAATAGAATTATTGGATTAGATTATCGCCTTGCATCTGAAGATAATACATGGGTAGGAAAATATTTCTTACATAAATCTTTCTCTCAAGACGTAAAAGATAAAAATTATTCTGCCGGCTTTTCTACTCAGTATTTTAATAGAGATTTTAATGTTAGGTTAAGTGGTGTTTATGTTGGAGATAATTATGAATCTGATTTAGGCTTTCTTAGAAGAACAGATATTTTTAAAATTACACCTAAAATAGAACGTACTTTTTGGCCAATAGAAAGTACAATTCAAAAACATAGTTTTTCTATAACCCCAATTTTTATTTGGAAACCAGATTTAAATTTTAAAAACTCTGATTATGCAGTAATTAGCAGATGGAAAGCAAATTTTAAAAACACAGGAGAATTCACAGCAGAAATGTACAACCGTTTTACGTATCTTTTTAGTACGTTTGACCCTACAGGAACAGATGGAGCCATCGCTTTGCCTATAGACAGTAATTATAAATACACAACGGTTAGTTTAGGTTACAGGTCAGATAAAAGAAAAACGCTCTCTTATCAAATAGAACCATCCATAGGAACTTTTTTTAACGGTAAAAAATATTCTTTTGAAGCTAACTTAGCGTGGAGAATTCAACCTAAATTTTCAGGTTCTCTTCAGGTTAATTATGATAAAATAAACCTTCCAGATCCTTATCCAGATGCTTCTATTTGGTTAATTGGACCTAAAGTAGATCTTACTTTTAATAAAAGTATCTTCTGGTCTGCATTTATTCAATATAGTAGTCAGCAAAAAAACATAGGTATTAACACAAGGTTACAATGGCGTTTTGCACCGCTTTCCGATCTTTTTATCGTATACAATGACAATTACTTTTCTAATGGTTTTGCTCCTAGGTTTAAATCATTAAATTTAAAATTAACCTATTGGTTAAATATTTAGTTTATTTAATTATTAATTTTCTAGTAGTTTGTTTACTTACGTTAATAAAGCTTAACAAATTATAAATATCTTTTTTGAGAATAAGCTTAAAGTACCTCATTTAAAAAGCCTCCTCTATAGATATAGAGGAGGCTTTTTTATTTTTATATACGGTTTTCTAATTCACTGTAAAACTCCATATTTGTCCAATCGATTTTGCTCCATCTTGATCTTTTACATTTACTTTCCAAGAATAGCTTTTACCTGATTCTATTACAACTACCTGGGATTTCACTGTTAGCGTATCCTCCATTAAGGTTAGGGAAGAGTCCTCTCCAAAGTAAAGTTCATAGGTTAAGGTATCGCCTGCATTTGTATCAGCAGCCTCCCATGTTAAACTTACAGAAGTTGCATTAACTTGCGCATTATTTTCAGGAAAAACTAATTCTGATGTAAAGGGCGCATAATTTAAAACGCCTTCTCCTTTGGTATAAAAAGCAAATATTTCTGACTCAGTTCCTTGATTATTATCTATATCTAATGCGTCAACTTTCCAATAATAAGCAGTTTTCTTTTCTAAAATAACTGTTAATTCCGAAGAGGTTGTTATTTTATTTTCAATAACATTTGTCATATCCCTATCTGTAGCAATGATAATATTATATTCCAATACATCATTTTCAGGATCAGTTGCTTCACTCCAATCAAAGGCAATCGTAGTATCTATACACAATAAATTCTGTGTTGGGTAGATTAAATTAACGGCAGTCGGTACCTGATTTTTATCTTTCTTTGAACATTGGATATTCAAAGAAGAAAAGAAAACTAAAACTGTAATTATTAATATATTTTTCATTGTTTTATAATTTTAATAGGTTTTGAGTTTTCAATAGATAATTTTAAGATATAAATACCTAAAGCAAAGTCTTTAAAAGGAATTGACAAGGTATTCTGTTCTCTTTTTATATGCTGGCTAAAAATTATTTTTCCATTCAAATCAAAAATTATTGCACTAACATTAGGTTGACTTATACCTATAGGTAATAACAAATCAATGGAATCTGAAATAGGGTTTTGCTTTAGTGAAACTTCACCAATACTAGTCTTATAGGAACCTTCGCAATCTTTTGCCGTTTTAACTTCTAATTTTCCATTTCCAAAAATTTCTAATTCAAATTCTTTGGTATCAGAAACACTTAACAACTCTTCATTAAAGTATACTTTAAAAGGAGCTGTTCCACTATCAATATTAAAAGAATATGTATTGGATTGTTTGCTTGCTACTTTTAACGCTATTTCTTCAGACGACACAATATTTAATTCAAAACACTGCGTATAATTTAATTCTTCTATTAAAAAACAAACTTCATAATCTCCAGGAGCTAAACTTGAAAGAGTGTAAGTTGTGCCTGTTAATAGTTCATTTATATTCGTTGAGGGGCCAGATACTGTTACCTGGTATTCAAATTCACTTTGATTGATATCTACATTGATAATTCCATCGTTTTCATCAACACAAGATTCAGAAGTAGTTTGTATTGTATAATTATCAAAGTTTATAATCGCTTCAGCTTTATTTATGACAACAGTAAAACATTCTGTAACATCTACTTCTATAGCCGTTATACAAATTTCATAATTACCTGGAGATAAATCCTCAATAGTATAACTTGTATTTGAAATTGTCTCAGAATTATTCAAAACATCCCCAATTATAGTTATTAAGTAGCTAAATTCACTTTGAATCATACTTACATTAATAATTCCGTCTTCTGCATTATAAAAAGTTTCAGCTATCGCCTCTATAGTAATATTATTATCATTTAGTACTGGCTCAACAATGGTTACTGAATAATCTTCAGTTTCTCCCCATTCTGATAAATGATCTGAATCACAAGCGCCGTCACCATAATTATTTGTAGGATCATCATACTCAATAACTACTCTCATAGTTGTACTTCCAAACTTAGCATCACTTGGTACATTAATAGTAAAAACTCTAGTACCAACATCTTCAAGCTCAGTTCCCAAATCATATCTTTCTGTTGTTTTATCAAATACAAAATCTTGATTCCAATCTATATAAACAAAACAGTGATCTTGATATCCGTCTGTATCTAAAGTTACACTTATCTGCTTTGCTTGCCCCCTAAGAACATTTGTATTTATTGATGTAAAATCTTGATAACCATCGGTTACATCATTACCTGAACTATTATTAATACCTCCAAAAGTAACATTAGTAATATGTTCTCTACCTCCTAAATCATCTGTAAAAGTTGATGCACAGTATAATGGAGCTTCTGTTGTAAAACTAAAAACATCAGAAAAATTTCCTTCTCCACAATCATTTTTAGGTTTTACCCTCCAAAAATACTGTGCTTCTCCATTTAAATTTGTGGTAGTATAACTATTTTCATTAACAGTACCACTACTTATAATATTATTAAAACCACTTTCTAATGCTATATCCACATCATAAGATGTTGCAGTTTCATCTTCAACCCAACTTAAAACTTCGATTATCGAAATATCTGTTTCACCATTTTCTGGTGATGATAGGATTAAAGGATTAAATATTAAACTTTGTAATTTTAAAACCAAATCTACACTTTGTGTAACCGTTGCAGATGCTCCAACAATAGTAATTTCATAATTCCCAGCTTCCTTATCCTTTAAATTAGAAACCGTTACGATTACATTCCCGTCTGCATTAATTGTAGCTGGATTAAATATTACTGAAGAGCCTACTGGATTTCCGGTAGCACTTAAAGTAGCTGTTTCTGTAAAATCATTTATAAAATTGAAATCTAATATATAAATTACACTTTCATCATCTGCATTACAAACTGATTGCGCTCCTGTTTCGTCAATGATTAAAAAGGTTGGTGTTGATGAATCTATATTAAACTTAGACGTGTTTACATTATAGAAAATATTATCTGCTGCTTCAACCATAATTCTTGCATCAGCCGTTGCATTATCTGGCACAAGTATATCTTCTGCACCGTCATTGGGTGTATCTATTTTCAAGAAAATAGGAAAAGTAACACCTCCATCAATAGATAATTTAATATTAACGTTTTGACAATCTATTGGAGCAACATCTGTGGTTCCTTTATTCCAAGTAACCGAGATTGTTTGCCCCGAAATAAAGGTTTCTTCTTCACTTTGTGAAGTAACTAAGAAAGCTTCTGCATCTACAACTTCAACTTTCATATCATCTCTATCTGCACTTCCTCCCCCTAAATGATTATCTCTTACTAAAAATGAAAAATTTAGTTCTCTGGCTACAGAAGGCACTACTTCCCAAGTTGTTGAAGTACTCCCTAACATAACAGTAGCTATATCTGGCATAAACCTAACGGGTACTATTTTAGAAGGCAATGATCTAAACATAGGACCTAATGTATTTGTATCTTCTGGAGGCATTACAGCCGCTTCATTATCTAATTGCTCCCAATTATACGTTAAACCAGACATCCCATCTTCATCCGTTGCAGTTCCTTTTAACTTAAAAGGAGTAGATTTTGGTATACTATAATCTAAGCCTGCATCTGCAATGGGAGCTTCATTGTTTGTATCGGTAAGTAATGCACAATTTGCAGAAGTTTCAATTGCAGACCACATTTGAGCAATACTAACAGTATGAAAATAATCATCACTATTTCCAGTCGCACTTCCAATACTTAAAACATTCGGTGAACAAATACCTGCATACCCCATAATCGTTGATCCACTTCCTGGCTCTACTGCTGTAGAATCTGTTCTGTTACAATCGTTATTTTGTGTATGCGTTGCACCAAATTGATGGCCCATTTCATGCGCAACGTAATCAATATCATACGGATCACCAACTGGTGAACCAATCCCTGTAACACCTCTAGCTTTTTGACCAGTTAAACAGACGACTCCTAAACCTGCTAAACCAGCACCGCCAGTTGAAAAAATATGACCAATATCATAATTTAAATTTCCTATATTGCTATCGCAAATAGTCTGCACTTCAGCAATCATAATGTTTGCATTACCCTCTGTAATACCATCTGTAACCGCATCTAAAAAAATTATTTTATTGTTGTCATTTACAAGAACAAGCTTTATCGACAAATCTTTTTCTAAGATTCCGTTAATTCTTGTCATTGATGTATTCATTGCAGATAAAACAGCTTCTTTTTTTACTTCGTCCGCTGCTGTATCTGGTATATTCTGTTGACCTGCTCCTAAATGAAATTGTGCATACTCTGCACTACAAACTAATGCCAATCGAAAAGTTCTTAATTTTCCATCATTGGCATTTTTATTAAAATCCGAAATAGAAAATTCCTTTTTTGCAGTTGTTTCTACTTCACATTTAAAATCTTCATCAGCCTTACTTAAACTGCCTCTCTTATAAACGATATAGTCTTTATCGTCTCTTGAGTAAGGATCTATATACACTGTTTCTTGATTAGCAGAAAAAATTACTGCGTGAAAACCATCTGAACCAATACTTATTTTTGCAATTGCAGTTGAATCATCTATTCCTTGCGCTGAATAAGATTTAACGTTGGGAAATTTAGCCTGTAATTTAGTTTCAAAATTTGATGTTTCTTTGCATGTAAACCTTGACAAACTTCCATCTGCATTTGGTAGTTCAATAATATGCTGTTCTCTTTTAGATTTACTTTTTAACCTATTTCTAAAAAGCTCAACATCTAAACTTAATATTTCATAATTAGATGGAAAGTGTTTCTTTTGATAAAGATCCTTACTTTCTAATAAGGAATTCATCTTATCTTGTTTATTCCAGGTGTTTTGGGAGTAAGAAGAATCGACTTTTATAAATCCTAATATTAAAAAGAGAATTAGAGACAATTTTATTTTCATAAAAATTTATTTAGGATAAAATATTGTGTCCAAATATAATGAATTATATACCTTTGTATTGGAACTTATGAACAAAAACATATTACTAAAAGACTTATTTGTAAAGGACTACAAAGAAACTTGGGACTATCAAACAGCATTACTTCAAGAAATTGTAAATGTAAAAATTGGTAATCGAAGAAAAAACCTTAGCATAGAAACAGATAATCATCTTTTGTTTGTTGAACATCCGCATGTATATACCTTAGGTAAAAGTGGTGATTTAAGTAACCTATTACTTAACGAAAAGCAACTCGAAGAAAAAGGAGCAACTTTTTACAAAATAAATCGTGGTGGTGATATTACTTACCATGGTCCTGGACAAATTGTTGGATACCCTATTTTAGATTTAGAAAATTTCTTTACAGATATTCATAAATACTTGCGGTTACTTGAAGAGTCTATAATTTTAACCATTGCAGAATATGGTTTAAAAGGTGATAGAAGTGCTGGGGAAACTGGTGTTTGGTTGGATGTTGGTACTCCTTTTGCTCGCAAGATTTGCGCTTTAGGCATACGCTCTTCAAGATGGGTAACAATGCATGGTTTTGCTTTAAATGTAAACACCAATTTAGGCTACTTCGATCATATTATTCCATGTGGTATTCGGGGAAAAGCTGTAGCATCTATGGAATCTGAATTGGGTGAAAAGTTAGATTTAGAAGAAGTAAAAGGGAAGATTTTAAAACATTTTAAAGTACTTTTTGAGGTTGAAGAGTTTGTGATCAATAATTTATAAGAAAGTTAAGAGTAACCAAAAGCGTATAACTAAATTACTTTTCTTCGTTAAAATACACTTTATAAAACTTCATTTTTTTCTCTTCATCATACCCTCTCTCCAAATATTCTGAAGCTGCTTCTGGTGCATCTACATCCAATTTAATACTAATATTTGTATCTAATTTTATTTCTGTTTTTAGTTTATTTTTTTCTTTCTTTAGTACTACACCAGAAACATCAAAATTATTTCTAATTAAAACATCGTTTAGAGTTTCGAAATGCTTTTTATAATCATCAAACTGTTCTTTATGTTTTTCCTCCTCAAAGACTTCATCCTTAAAAGTAGCATAATCTACAGATTCGTTTTCTTTAAAATAATCTACCGTATTTGCAAGAAAATTACCTTGTTGTTGCATTCCTAATTCTGGTTTAATAACCTCT
>Ga0308004_10000862_pt1 | contig 13624 bp, 11 predicted proteins | sample Neamet38_FD_203156 | JGI IMG/M metagenome (GOLD analysis project Ga0308004, IMG submission 203156) | Marine microbial communities from water near the shore, Antarctic Ocean - #38 | ecosystem: Environmental > Aquatic > Marine > Unclassified | place: Southern Ocean | collected 2014-06-06 | reverse complement strand
TGAAAAGGATAAAAATATCTTACTTACAAATGAAGGAATAAACAATGTAGAAAAGATATTCTCTAATGCTGGAATTTTAAAAAATAATAATTTTTATGATCCTGAAAACTTGAGCCTAGTTCATCATGTCAATCAATCCTTGAAAGCTAATCACTTATTTGAAAAAGGTAGGGATTACATTGTTAAAGATGGTACATTAAAAATTATTGATGAACTTACTGGAAGAATCTTGGAGGGAAGAAGGTTTGGAGATGGGCTACATCAAGCCCTTGAAGCAAAAGAAAGAATAGACATACAGTCTGAAAATCAAACTCTTGCCTCTATAACTTATCAAAATTATTTTAAACTTTATGATAAAATCTCTGGATGTACTGGAACTGCAGCAACTGAGTCTCAAGAATTTTATGAAATATATAATTTAATTGTTGTTATTATTCCTACTAATAAAAAAATGATTAGAAAAGATTGGAACGATCAAATTTTTAGAACAGAGTTAGAAAAAAATAAAGCTATTGTTGAAAAAGTTATTGATTGCCACAATCAAGGTCAGCCAATTTTAGTTTTTACTTCTAGTATAAATAAGTCTGAAATTTATTCAAAATTACTTAATGAGGAGAAAATACAACATGTTGTTTTAAATGCAAAAAATCATGAAAATGAAGCAGAAATCATAGCAAATGCTGGAAAAATAAACTCAGTTATAATTACTACAAGTATTTCTGGTAGAGGGGTCGACATCCAACTAGGTGGGAAAAAAGGCAGCGAGCCTGATGAAGAGCTTTCAGTAAGTAAGAATAAGATAAAATCATTAGGTGGGTTATACGTGATTGGTACTGAAAGAATGGAATCTAGGAGAGTTGATAACCAAGCTAGAGGACGAGCAGGACGACAAGGTGATGAAGGTAGCTCAATTTTTTATGTTAGTTTAGAAGATGATTTGATGAGAATTTTTGGCTCAGAATCTATGAATAATATTCTACAAAAGCTTGGTCTAAAAGATGGAGAAAGCATTGACCATCCTTGGATCAACAAAGCACTAGAAAGAGCACAACAAAAAGTTGAAGCAAGAAACTTTGATATAAGAAAAAATTTACTAAAATTTGATGATGTTTTAAATGACCAAAGACATGTAATATTTTCTCAAAGAAATAATGTAATGAATAGCGAAAAAGTCTTTGATTATTCAGATGAATTTTTATCAGAAATTATGGTTCATTTAATCAACTTAAAATCTCAAAAATTATCAAAAACTAAAAATAACGAATTTAACAATCAGTTAAAAACACTACTTGGAAAAAGTGTTGATGACAATGAGTTTGAAAATTTAAATAATTTAAAAGACCAAGATTTTACAAATAAAATTAATTCTAAATTTTTAGAATCAAGAAATGTAAGAATTGAGATATTGAATAAAGAAAAAGCAAAAGAAATCGAAAAAAGAATCTTCCTTCAATGTATTGATCTAAACTGGAAGTCACATATTCAGTATCTTGAACAATTGAGACAGGTTATTGGGCTTAGATCTTATGGTCAGAGAGATCCATTGGTCGAATATAAAAAAGAAGCTTTTCATCTTTTCGAAAGTTTGTTAAATAAATTAAAAATTGATTTTGTAACAATCTTAATGAATTTAAAGATAGTTCGAGAACCCACTCAAGAAATGGAAGTTAATAAACCAACTATAATCGATCCAAAATATATTGGGAAGAAAATGAGTAGAAACGAGCCCTGTTTATGTGGATCTGGTAAAAAATATAAAAAATGCTGTGGGGCTCTATAAAAAAAATATTGAAACACTTAATATAGCTAATGTTATAAAAAAAATTACCAAACTAATCTTTGATTTAAAAAAATCTTCCATAAATAAATTGACCTTATTTTTTTTCACAGTTAATGAGCTCAAATCATCTAATGAATTCATATACCCCTTTGATCTTCCAATAGTTAAAAATTTACTCTTCCTATGATTTAAAACCTCATCTCTACTCATATTAAAAAATTCATTTAAATTATTTTCAATAGATTTTCTTACATTATCTAAAGTCAGATCTCTATCCCTATGAGCTCCTCCTATTGGCTCTGAAATAATTTCATTAATTATTTTTAATTCTAAAAGATTTTTTGAGGATAACTTCATTGCTTTTGCGGCATCAAGTGTTCTTTTAGGATCTCTCCATAATATAGTTGCACACCCTTCTGGAGATATTACTGAATAGATTGCATTTTCTAACATAATAACTTTATTAGATGAGGCTAATGCTATTGCTCCACCTGAACCACCCTCTCCAATAATGATTGCAAATGTTGGCACCTTTAATGACATACAGCATTCTATTGATTTTGCTATTGCTTCAGCCTGCCCTCTTTCCTCTGCACCAACACCTGGGTATGCTCCAGGAGTATCTATAAAAGAAATTATTGGAATATTAAATTTATCTGCAAGCTTCATTAATCTAATAGTTTTTCTATAGCCTTCAGGTCTCATCATTCCAAAATTCCTTTCAATTCTAGTTTCAAGACTGTCACCTTTTTCTTGGCCTATAACCAAAACAGATTTTTCATTGAATTTTGCAAATCCAGCCAGAACAGATTTATCTTCCCCATAAAATCTATCACCAGATAATGGGATGAAATCTTTAAACAAATTATCTATAAAAAACTTAGCTTTAGGCCTGTCCTCATGCCTTGCAACTAACGTTGTTTGCCATGGATCAAGGTTAGAGTAAATTTCTTGTAATTTTCTATCTATTTCCTCTTGAGATTGAGAAATTTTTTTTGTATCCACTTCTGAAAGTCCATCTTGATTATATGGATCTTTTAACTTTTCTATTTCGGCTTCTAAATTTTTGATATCACTTTCAAAATTTAAATAATTTTTCATATGAATAATTCTAGTTATTAATTAATTAACAAAAAAGGCAATAAAATGTTTTAAATAATTAATATTTGACTTAATTATATTAACAGGTAATCTTCTTTTTATTGGGAGAGACTAAGAATATTAGCGCCGAAGGAGCAACCACCCCGGAAACTCTCAGGCAAAAGAACCGATAATAAACATAACACTCTGGAAAGAGATTTAATCTCGCCGATGGAGCAAAAACTCTCAGGCAAACATACAGATGGGGTAAAAATGAGTGCTATGAAAGAACAATATACAAAAATACAGAATCTCTCAGTTTCTAATAAATTACTTAACTTTGTTAATGAAGAATTACTTAAAGACACAACTATCTCCTCAAAAAATTTTTGGGAGGGTTTTGACAGGGTAGTTCATGAGTTGGCTCCAAAAAATAAAAGCCTATTAATGATAAGAGAAGATTTACAAAAAAAAATAGATGATTGGCATATTGCAAACAGAGGTAATGAAATCAATCTAAAAGAATATAAAATATTTTTAAAGGAAATAGATTATTTAAAAGAAGTGGGCCCAGATTTTAAAATTAAAACAAAAAATGTTGATGAAGAAATAACTAGCATTGCTGGTCCACAATTGGTTGTGCCTATCATGAATGAAAGGTATGCACTAAATGCTGCTAACGCAAGATGGATGAGCTTATATGACAGTTTGTATGGGACGGATGTGATTGAACAATCTGAGGATAGCACCTCGCAGAGATATGATCCTTTAAGAGGAGAAATGGTTATAAAATATGGAAGAGCATTTTTAGATACACATTTTCCTTTAGAAAATTTGATTTGGAATAATATTACAGGATTTAAAATTAATGATGGGTCTCTAATTATATTAAAAAACAATATTGAGACATCACTTAAAAATAAAGAAAAATTTATTGGTCACAGAGGAGGAATTAATAACCCCACAGCAATAATTCTTAAAAATAATAACCTTCATATAGAAATAATTATAGACTCAAATGCTTTTAGTGCTCAACAAGATTCTGCTAATATTAGTGACATTATTATTGAAGCGGCTGTTTCAACGATTTGTGATAATGAAGATAGTGTTGCTGCAGTTGATGCAGAAGATAAGGTTATTTGTTATAGAAATTGGCTAGGCTTAATGAAGGGTGATTTAAAATCAATATTTGAAAAAAATGGCAAAACCTATGAGCGCAAGTTAAATCCTGATAGGAGTTATATTTCTAAAGATGGTAAAAGACTAAAGTTACATGGAAGAAGTTTATTGTTAGTAAGAAATGTTGGACACCTTATGACCAATTCTGCAATTATTTTAAAAGATGGTTCTGAGATACCAGAAGGAATTATGGATGCTTTTATAACTTCAGCAGCATGCCTTCATGATATAAATAGAAAAGGTAACTCAAGAAGTGGGTCAATTTATATTGTAAAACCAAAAATGCATGGTCCAGATGAAACTTCATTTACAGATTTAATTTTTACTAAAGTAGAAGAGGTTTTAGGTTTGAAAAAATATACTTGTAAAATTGGAATCATGGACGAAGAAAGAAGAACCTCTTCAAATTTAAAGGAGTGTATTAGAACGCTTGAAAATAGAGTATTTTTTATTAATACTGGATTTTTAGACCGAACAGGAGATGAAATACATACCTCAATGGAGGCTGGTCCTATGATTAAAAAAGGAGATATGAAATTTTCTAAATGGATTACTGCATATGAAAATAGTAATGTTGATATAGGTCTTCAGTGTGGCCTTGCAGGTAAAGCACAAATTGGAAAAGGTATGTGGGCTATGCCAGATAAAATGAAAGATATGATGGAACAAAAAACAAGTCATTTAAATGCTGGAGCAAATTGTGCTTGGGTTCCTTCACCTACTGCAGCGGCTCTTCATGCCCTACATTACCACAAGATAAATATTTTTGAAAAACAAAAAGAATTACAAATTAGAGAGAAAGCAAAACTAGATGATCTTTTAACAATACCAATAGCTGATAGACCAAACTGGTCTATTGATGAAATTAATTCTGAAATTTCTAATTCTTCACAAACTCTTTTAGGTTATGTAGTAAGATGGATTGATCAAGGAGTAGGCTGCTCAAAAGTACCTGATATCAATAATACAGGTTTAATGGAAGATAGAGCTACTTTAAGAATCTCTTCCCAACACATAGCTAATTGGATACATCATGGAATTTGTACAAGTAGACAAGTTTTAGAAATAATGAAAAAAATGGCAAAAATTGTTGATGAACAAAATAAAAGTGACAAATTATATAAAAATATGGCACCAAATTTTGATACATCGATAGCTTTCAAGGCTGCTTGTGATTTAGTTTTTCATGGTAAATCTCAGCCTTCTGGCTATACAGAACCATTGTTGCACTCAAATAGATTGGTTAAAAAAACTAATCAGAATTAGTCTTAATTCTACTTCTATTTTTAAAAGCTGAATATAAGGTTCCGTCATCAAGACTCTCTATTTCACCACCTACAGGTAAACCTTGTGCAAGTTTTGTAATTTTTGCACTTGTTTTTTTAAGACTATCCTGAATATAGTAAGCTGTAGTTTGACCTTCAACAGTTGCACTTGTTGCTAAAATAACCTCTTCAATATTTTCCCTAATAACTCTTTCAACTAATGAATTAATTAAAAGATCCTCTTTTCTTTGACCAGGAGATGAAATTGTTCCACCCAGTATATGAAAGTATCCTTTATAAATATTAGAATTTTCTATAGACCACTGATCTGCAATATCCTCAACAACACATATTTTAGTATATTTTTCTTTAGCATTTTCACAGTTATTGCAGCCCAATGAGTTAGATTTTAAAGTACCACAAGACTGACACCTAATAACATTTTTATAAACTTGAGCTAGAGTATTAGCCATTGGCTTAACTAATTCGTCTCTATTATTAATAAGTTTTAATACAATTCTTTTTGCAGATTTTGGTCCTAATCCCGGTAGTTTAGCAATTAATTTAATTAACTCTTCTATTTCATTAATATTTTGCATCTATTAAAGTGGCCATTTAAAACCAGGAATACCAAACCCACCTGTAGATTTTGAAATTTCCTCAGATGTTTTTGATTTTAATTCAGATTTTGCATTATTGTGGGCTGCTACTATTAAGTCTTCTATTATAACCTTGTCTTCCTTCATCACTTCATCTGATAAATTTATTTTAATCATTTCATTTTCACCATTTAATGTAACTTTTATAGAATTAGAGCCCGATGTTCCCTCAACATGAATATTCTTTATCTTTTCCTGGCTCTCTTTCATTTTAGATTCTAATTCTTTAGCTTTGTCTAAAATCTTTGTAAAATCAGTCATTCTTATTTTCTTTCTCATTCGTTTTAACATCAATTAGTTCAGCATCTGGAAATTTTTCTAAAATATTTTTATAAATTAGTGAATTCTTTACACTTTCTATTAACTCTTTTTTTAGGTTAACTTCTGACTCTTTTTTAGATGGCAGACCTTTAGTTTTACTGAGTGTTATTATCCATCTATTATTGGTCCATGCATAAAGTTTCGAAGATAAGTTCTTAATGAAATCTTTATCTAAATCTTCATTAAATGAAATTTCAATTCTTTGATCTTCAAAACTAACAAGATTGACATTTTTTTCTAATTCATATTTTAATTTAATTTCTTTTTTAGAAGAGCATATTTCTAATAAATCATCAAAAGAATTTATAAAATTAGTCTGTGTTTCAACTTCTTTATTATCTTTCAATGTTACATTCTTCTCTTGAGCAATATTTTTCATTTGACCAATTGTTTCAGCCATATCTTTTATTCCAAATAAATCTTCACCATCTTTTTTTTGTATAAGGGATGTTCGAGCGATATTCTCGCTTTTCTGCTGTGAACCTTCGTAGATCATATCAGATCTATTCTTAATACTTTTTAGATGAATTAATCTAATTAAAAACATTTCCATTGATAAGTGCTGATTAGAGACAATGTCAAGCTCTTCTAATGCTTTAATGGTAAACTGCCAAAATAATATTAAGGTTTCATTGTTAATTTTTTCAGAAATTACTTTAATTCTATTAAACTCTTCATCGTTTAATAAAAAATTTGTACCATCAATTTTTAAAGATTCAATATTTTTAAAATAGTATAAAAGCTCTAAAAAATCATTTATAAAAATTTTGGGCTCTACCCCTTGGTTATAAATTTCTCTATAAATGTTTAATACTTCTGCTTCTTTACCTTCAAATATAAGTTGAAATAAACTTATTAATTGAGATTTATCAAAATAACCAAATATTTTTTGTGCAGAAGTTAAATCTAACTCTTTGTCTTTATCCAATGTAAGTAATGCCCTATCCAGTAGTGATAAAGCATCTCTAACAGATCCTTCTGAAATTTTAACGATTAATTTAAGAGCATCATCAGATGCATTCCCATTCTCCTTGTCTTTAATCCTTTTAATAAAATCAAATAATTCTAAAGACTTAATTCTGGATAAATCAAATCTTTGACAACGAGAAACCACAGTGATTGGAATTTTTTTTATTTCTGTAGTTGCAAAAATAAACTTTAAATACTCAGGTGGCTCCTCTAAAGTTTTTAGTAATGCATTGAATGCTTGCTTACTAAGCATATGCACTTCATCAATAATAAATATTTTATATTTAGCTGTGGTTGGGCCATACCTAGAAAATTCAATAAGATCTCTTACATCGTCGACACCAGTTTTACTTGCTGCATCCATTTCCAGTACATCAATATGATTTGAATTTGAAATAGCTAAACAATTTTCACAGAGATCCTCTTTACAAAGTTGATCAATACCATTTGAACAATTTAAAGATTTTGCAACTATTCTTGCCGTAGTAGTTTTCCCGATTCCTCGAATCCCAGTAAAAAGATAGGCATTAGGGACTTTATTCGCTTTGATTGAATTAGATATTGTTTCAGCGACAACATTTTGTCCTATAAGGTCCTCAAATGTCTGAGGTCTATATTTTAAGGCTAAAACTTTTGTATTTTTATTCATTTTAATAAGGAGACTAAAACCTGAAAAACTGTCTTTACGACTGCTTCCGTTAGGATCTGGTCGGGTTCAAGCAGTATTCACCTCTAGCCTCCAAAACTATTATAACAGTAATATTTTCTAATCTACAATAAGTTTCTACGTTATTTTTCTCTAAATTTGTCTGCCTCAAAAACACCTAGTACGTGAAAGTCCTGACAATGAAGTCCTAATTCTTCCAAAGATTTTTGAACTTTTGGATCTTCTATATGGCCATCCAGATCACACAAGAAAAAATATGACTTAAATGAATTTTGCTCTGGGTAACTTTGAAGCTTTGTAAGATTCACACCATTGATTGCAAAACCACCTAGGGATTGATAAAGTGCAGCAGGTTTACTTTTTAATTTAAATAAAAAAGATGTTATATATTTTTTATTTCCAAAATTTGGTTGGGATACTTCTTTACCCATAACTAAAAATCGAGTTGCATTACCCTTTTCATTTTCAATATTTGGAGAAAGTATTTTAAGTTTATAAATTTTTGCACTTAGTGATGAAGCAATTGCCGCTTCACTTTTAATTTTATTCTTTGAAATTGCTTCTGCTGAACCAGCTGTGTCAGCACGAACATGTTCAATCAAATTTTTTTCTTTAATATAATTTGAACACTGAGATAGAGCTTGGGCATGAGAAAAAATATCTTTTATATCTTTTAAACTACTATCTGGTTGTCCCAATAAATTATGTTCAATTTTTTGAAAATGTTCTGAATAGATGTTTAATCTATATTTAAAAATTAAATATTCTATTCCAATATTACCTGTAATCCGATTTGACTCAGGTATAACTAATCTTGAACCACTTTCTGATGATACTTTTAAAAAACACTCATCGAAAGTTTTACATGGTATAACTTCTGCATCAGGCTCAATTTCAAGTGCTGCTAAGTGTGAGTAGGCTCCAAAGGTCCCTTGAATATAAATTTTACTCATTTTATATTTTATATTCCATAATTTTTTTTATAGCTAGATAATCTTCTTCAGTATCAACCCCTATAGGAGAGGAACTCGCTAAAGCTACATTTATTTTTAATTTATTATCTAAGGCCCTTAACTGTTCCAATTTATTTTTTTTTTCATTACTGGTTTGAACTAAGCTAACAAATTCTTCTAATACACTCATTTTATAAGAGTAAATTCCAATATGATGGTAAATATTTTGACTATCTGTTGATAAATTCTCTCTAGTAAAATTTAATGCTCTTGGAAAATTATTTTCTTCTAATTTATTTTCAACAACAACTTTAACAACATTTTTATTATTTAACATTTTATTATCTTTAATTTTTGCTCCCATTGTTCCAAATTCAGCATTATGATTGATCATAAAATTATTTAGATTAATGATATCGTTTTTATTAATGTCAGGTTCATCTCCTTGTAGATTTAATATGTAATCAACATTTTTTATATCTAATTTTTTATAAGCTTCGAAAATTCTGTCTGTGCCAGTTTTATGTTTTTTATTTGTTAAAATTGCCTTACCTCCATTATTTAGAACATCCTCAAGTATTTCTTGATCCTCAGTTGCAACGACTACTTCACCAATATCAGCTTCTTCTGCTCTTTTAAAAACATGAGAAATAATAGATAAATTATTAATTTTTAGAAGTGGCTTTCCTGGCAATCTGGTTGCAGCCATTCTTGAAGGAATTAATATTAGTGTTTTTACCATTGTAAAATTACCAACTTTATGCGTCTAACAGACGCAAAATTATAAAATTAAAAATTAAGTATTTTTTTAATTATCATGTTATATGTCAAAATAATTAAAATTATATGGATTCGTTTGAACTAAATAAAATTATTGCTGCAATTCTAATGGTTGTACTACTTGTAATCGGCCTAGGAAAAATTGCAGATGGTATTTTTCATGTTGAGAGACCTAAAAACCCAGGATATCAAGTAGAAGTAGAAAGCCAATTAGCTTTGGAAACTTCTCAAATAACTGAGATGGTGAAAATAATTGATATTACCGCAGTTATGGCGTTAGGTGATATTATCAATGGAGAAAAAATTTTTAAAAAATGTGCAGCGTGCCACTCAATAAATAAAGGCGGAAAAAATAAAATCGGTCCTGCATTATACAATGTTGTTGGGAGAGCAGTTGGTGGTGTGGATAATTACAAATACTCTAAAACTTTAGCCTCATATGGTAAAGATTGGACGTTCGAGGAGTTAAACGGTTTCTTAACAAAGCCTTCCTCTTACTTAAAAGGAACTAAAATGTCCTACGCCGGTTTGAGGAAAGAAAAAGACAGAGCTTCTGTAATTAAATACTTAAATAAAAATAGTGACAGTCCTAAGTTGCTACCTTAACTTACCAAAACAATATAATAAGATACTCTTTTGAACATGGACTCTATTAAGTGCTTGTAGCCACACCTTTGAATTTTTTCCTAAAAAAACTTTACTTGAGACCTCCATACCTCTTGGTAAGCAATGTAAAAAAGTTACATCTTTTTTAGCAAGACTCATTAATTTAGAGTTAATTTGAAAATTCTTAAAATCTTTAATTTTTTTTTTTTTATTAACTTTATCATTTAAAGAAATAACTTTATCTGAAAAGATAACATCAGAATTTTTTGCTGCTTTTTTAGGATCATTATAAATATTAATTTTTCCTTTATTTTTTTTTGCCCAATCGAGTACAAATTTTTTTGGTTCATAATTTTTAGGACAACCAATACTCAATCTAAAAGAAAACTTAACAGATGCTGCAATTAAACTGTTAAGAACATTATTTGAGTCTCCAATCCAACAAATATTTAATTTTGAAATAGATTTTTTTTTAATTTCTTCAACTGTAAAAATATCTGATAAAACTTGTGTTGGATGGGATGAGGGACTCAACCCATTGATTATAGGTATTGTTAAATATTTACTAAATTCCTCTATCTTTTTATCACTATCAGTTCTCAACATAAAACCATCACCATAAGTTGATAAAATTTTTGCTGTATCGGCTAAACTTTCACCACCCTTTCCAAGGTGTAATTCATTTGCTCTAAGTGTTATAGTTCCCCCTCCTAATTGTTTTATTGCAAGGTAGAAGCTCAATCTAGTCCTAAGGCTTGATTTCTCAAACATTTGAATAAGCAATTTTCCACTCAATGGCTTGTCTTTATCAGCTTCAAGGGTATTAAAAAATTTTCTTTTATCTTTTCTTTTTTTTGCATCAGATACAATTCTTCTAAGATCTGCTGCTGGTATCTCTTTAAGAGTAATAAAATGTTTCATTTTTATTTTTGTATCAAGCAAACTTTTCTAATTATTTTTATAGATAGGTCCACTTCTTTTTTTTTAACGTTTAGTGGAGGCAATATTCTTATAACATTTTCTGCGGCTCTAATCGTTAATAATTTATTATCCATTAATTTTTGAATAAATTTTGTTTGATCATTATGTAGCTGTAACCCAATCAAAAGACCAACACCTCTCACTTCTTTAACCACCTTTGGAAAATCTTTCTTTAATTTATTCAATTCAGAGTGAAAATATTTTGATATCTTTTTTACATTAGTAAGAAATCCCTTTTTAAATATTTGGTCTAAAACTGCATTTCCAACAGACATTGCTAATGGATTTCCACCAAATGTTGAACCATGAGTTCCTGCTATCATTCCAGATGCTACTCTTTTATTCATTAAAACTGCTCCAATTGGAAAACCACCTCCAATGCCTTTTGCTATTGGTACAATGTCAGGTTTAATTTTTGAGCTTTCAAAGGCAAAAAAGTTTCCAGATCTACCTATTCCACATTGAACTTCGTCCAAAATTAACAAAATTTTTTTTTCATCACAGATCTTTCTTAATCCCTTTAGGCACCAGTCTGGAATAACCTTAATCCCACCTTCTCCCATAACAGTTTCAACCATAATGGCAGCGGTCTTGCTCGTTATGGATCTTATTAAGTCTTTATGGTCACCAAATTCAAAATGATCAAATCCATCAACTTTTGGACCAAAACCTTCTGTCATTTTTTTTGACCCACTAGCATAAATTGTAGCTAACGTTCTTCCATGAAATGAATTTTTAATACAAAGAATTCTATTTTTTTTTGGTTTCCCTATTGAATAAAAATATCTTCTAGCAACTTTAATTGCAGCCTCTGTTGCTTCCGCCCCACTATTTTGAAAGATAATAAAATCAGCAAAGGTTTTTTTAGCTAATCTTGCTGCTAATTTTTCACCTTCTGGAATTATAAATGCATTAGATACATGCCAAAGTTTTTTTGATTGTTTGGTGATTGCTTTTATTAAATACGGATTAGCATGTCCTAAAGAATTAACTGCAATTCCCTGAACAAAATCCAAATATTTTTTTCCATTAGTTGAATATAGGAAACTTTTTTTTCCATATTTAAAAGAAATTTTTTTTCTATTGTAATTTTTTGCTAAAGCACTCATTAATTACGATTTAATCTTATAACCTTTTTTGTAAAGATAAAAGGCTACATACCACATTATAATACTTAAAGTTGTTAAGTAAATTAACCCTACCTTTATTGATCCATCTGAATTTCCTAAAAAGCCATATCTAAATCCATCAATCATGTAAAAAAATGGATTTACATAACTAATAGCTTGAAAAAACTCAGGAAGCTTATCTATGGAATAAAATACACCCGATAAAAAACTTAATGGAGTAATAACAAAGTTGGTCACTGTTGCTGTATGATCATATTTTTCAGCCCAAAGACCAGTGATAAAACCTATGCTACCTAATATAAAGGAGCTTAAAAAACCAAAAATAAAAATAAGTAAAACATTACTTATTACCATCTCAACTATTATAGAAAAAATAAATATTGAAATTATAGCGATTAAAAAACTTCTTGTGAGAGCTGCCAATATTATTGCCATTGAAACTTCAAGTGCTGACAGTGGTGCATAAAGCATATCAACAATATTTCCTTGAATTTTTCCTATCATCAATGAAGACGCTGAATGACTAAATGATTGAGTTAAAATGCTCATTGCAATTAACCCTGGAGCTAAAAAGCTTACAAAAGGATATCCAAGTACATCTCCTCTATTATTGCCCAACGCTAGAGATAACACGGATAAAAATAACAAACTTGATACAAGTGGAGATAGTAATGTTTGTTGCCAAACAGTTATAAATCTATTGCACTCTTTAAGCCATAAACTCTTAAAACCAATCCAATTTATAAAACCAAATTTTATGACATTCATTTGATATTTTTTATTTAATTCAACCATAAGTAATCATTTATAAATTTTATTTATTTGTGTACAAAACAAAATTATTTATTGTTTTTTTATTAAACTTGTGTGATCTATATATAGTTATAAAAATTAATTAACATACTAAATATAGATTATGAGCTGGAACGATGAAAAAATTACTAAATTAAAAAAACTTTGGGGCAATGGTAATACAGCTAGCCAAATTGCTGAAATAATTGGTGGTCTTAGCAGAAATGCAGTTATTGGTAAGGCCCATAGGCTAAACTTGTCATCAAAAATTAAAACAAGAAATGCTTCATCAAGTAAAAATTTTGATAATAATTTGGACGAAAATACCACAAAACAAAGTCAAGGAAGAAAAAGTAGATTTCAATCTTTAATCATTGAAAAAGATTTTGAACCAGAAAGCCCTAAAAAACTAGAAGAACTAGATGATAGTTCTTGTAAATGGCCTGTTGGACATCCAGAAGA